>OGZE01000034.1_pt1 | contig 95851 bp, 98 predicted proteins | sample 1576731 | NCBI WGS metagenome assembly OGZE01 (sample SAMEA3541503, study PRJEB24748) | human gut metagenome | biome: human gut; feature: human-associated habitat; material: faeces | place: China | collected 2012 | reverse complement strand
GCCGTCCGGCTCACGAGCGGAGCGAAGTGAATGGACGTGCCAGAGAGCTTTCACATTACTGAGCGCCAATTGATTACAAGTGATAACGCAGTAAACAATTGTGACAGCGAAGGCTATGCAAATATTATGACTGAAAAGGGAATAATATTTGTAATCCTTAAGTAATCAAGAGCGTGCGCGTGTGATAGAAAGTTGCCACTATATTCAATATGGAAGTTGCTAGGCCTTGGCCTGGGACACATGGCAGGCGAAATCGGAAGGTCGCAGGCCGCGCCGATGAAGCATGACAGCGGTCACGAGCGTAAGAGAGATAACATCCTCAGAACTGCCGGTAATGTGCTTTTTAATTCGTTTAATAGTTCTTCTCTGCAAAAATTCTAACATATTTTTTCTAATGTGCTATAATAGATATCATATTTGAAAGGATATGAATTTTATGATGCAGAAGAAGAATTTTTGGCCGGTTTTAGCATTGGCCTTAGGTCATTTGGTCACAGATCTGCAGGCCGGAGCCTTGCCTATAGTGCTGCCGCATCTAAAAGAAATATTTGCGTTAAGTTATTCGCAGCTGGCGGTGATCATTTTAACACAGAATGTCACTTCTTCAGTTATCCAGCCACTTTTTGGCTATATTACAGATAAAAAATCCATGCCGGTGCTGCTGCCGTTCTGTGCCGCTATGGCCGGTGCTGGTTTTTCGGCTATTGGCTGGGCGCCAAGCTACACCTTGATCCTGATGACTGTCGTCATTATTGGCATCGCCAGCGCTACTTATCATCCCCAGGCTTCCAAAACTGTCAATTTTTTGAGCGATAATAGCAGTAAAGCTAAAAATATGGGGATTTTTTCTCTTGGCGGCAATGCGGGCATGGCCGTCGGTTCGATTTTGATGACTCTTTTGATTGGTTTGCAGGGTGGCATCCATAATACGATGTATTTTGTCTTACCGGGACTTTTGGTTTTTGGCCTGATGATGAAATATATGCCGGAATATAAGCGGGTCAATGAAGAGCATAGCATTAAGGTGACCGCGGCCAAAATGCAGGAGACAGTAGAAAAAGTATCGCATTTTGGGATGTTTGTGCTGTTGTTTTTCATTTTTGTACGTTCTACGATAAATACAGGTTTAGCCACTTATCTGCCTTTATTCTTTCTCAAGTTCCGCGGCAGCGAGACTGTTTTCGCCAGCGCGTTGGTCTCGGCTTTTTTATTGGGTGGTGTCGCCGGAACTTATACTGGGGCGGTGCTTAGTGACCGCTTGGGAGCTCGCAAGATCATTATCGGTTCGACGGTCTTGAGTATACCAGCTATCTGGCTGATTGGGCATGTTAATACGGAAGCCGCCGCTATGGTAGCTGTCGTTGCTTCGGGATTTTTTATTATAGGCTCTTTTGCGACGACGATCGTTTTGGCGCAGACGATGCTGCCCAATAATGTGGGGATGGCGGCCGGGCTGACTATCGGACTCAGCGTTGGTATGGGCGGTTTTGGCGTTACTATACTAGGCTATATTGCCGATCACTACGGTTTGCCGTTGGTGATGCAGATCATAGCATGGTTGCCAGTGATTGCGGCGATAATAGCTTTAAAAATACCGATTCCGGTAAGTTTAAGAAAATAATTACAATATATATGGAGGAACGATGGAAGGTAGTTTTAGACAGGGCATTATTTACAGCTTAACGGCATATTTACTTTGGGGCATTTTGCCTATTTATTGGAAAACTTTAGGTTCTGTACAGGCTTTTGAGATCCTGTCCAATCGCTTTATCTGGTCCTGCGTATTCGTTTGGGTGCTGATTATCGCTTCAGGCAAAGTGAAAAGCTTTTTAGCGGAAACACAGTCTATTTTGAGCAACCGTCAGCAAAGCCTGGCTATGTTGGCAGCGGCAGTTACGATCAGCTTTAACTGGGGCCTTTTTATCTGGGCGGTCAATGACGGCCGTATTGTGGAAACCAGTATGGGTTACTATATCAATCCGCTGGTCAGCATAGTTTTCGGTGTATTTTTCCTAAAAGAGAGGCTGGATACATGGCAGATGGCGGCAGTAGGCTGTGCTGTGATCGGCGTGGGCACGATGGTATGGAATTTGGGTCAACTGCCCTGGGTCTCGGTCTCCCTGGCTATGTCTTTCGCCTTATATGGCCTGATCAAGAAATGTCTGGCCGTGACGACGATGACCAGCATCATGCTGGAGACTTTGCTGATAACGCCACTGGCACTTGCTTATGAATATTATTTGAGTCTGGAGGGCGTCAGTGCCTATCAGACCGCCAGCACAGGCATGCTGATCATGTTGGCTTGTGCGGGTATTGTAACGGCTACGCCGCTGTTATTTTTTACTGCCGGAGCCAAGCTGCTGCCGCTAAAGATAGTTGGTTTTTTACAGTATATTGCCCCGACGATCAGTTTGTTGATAGGGGTATTTTTGTACAAAGAAAGCTTTACATCCGTACATATGGTTGCTTTTGGCTGGATCTGGTTTGGTCTGTTTTTATTTACTATTTCTCAGGTAAAACGCCAATAAAAGAGTTGTTAAACAGCAGTTAAATTAAAAAAAACTGCTGTTTTTTTATTTTCAGAAAATTTAAGCGCTGGAAAGAAGGCTTAGTTTATAAGGCTTCAGAGTCTTATGTCTATGTCAATGATCTGCCATATGAAACTTTTAATCGTTCGATTAAAAGTTGACCTTGACAGTGCAGTTTGAACACAAAGTATAGACTTGAGAGTGGAGTTGTCTGGTGAATCAAACTAGATATTGTGTTGTGGAAAACGCGGGATAATTAAGCAAAAGTTATCCACAGAATGTTGATAAAATGTGCATAACTTCTGATTGAGGTGGTATAACTTGGCAAATTTGAGGAAAAAAAACTGTGGAACTGTGCATAATCTGTATTTTATACACAGAAACCTGTGGAAAACACTGTGGATATTGTTGATAAATAGCTGAAATTTTGCTTTTTTGACACATATATTTTGTATCCACCCTAGATGGATAATAAAAAACAGTTCAAGAGAAGGAAAAATGTAATTTTCCGAACACAAGTTTAAATATCTATCACTTATTTTAGCAGTTTTACTTGCGAAAAAGCCACAGATTGTGGATAATATTAGAAGGAAGATAACAGAGATTTTTTGGAGGATGAAAAATGGCTATTAAACAAGCACTGGCAGTACAAGTAATGGAAACGGCAACTAACGGCAAGGTAGCAGTGGCATCTTTGAGCGAGGTCACTAACGGCTGGGTAGCGCTGGTTATAAATGGAGCAGAGAAAAAAGTAGTCTGTGTTACTCAAGGAGAATGTCCGTTGTCAGCTATGTGGGCTGTAGAAAGCAGTTGCGTGCAGGGTGGCCTGCAAGTAGATATTATGGCTTTGAATGCCAATAATGCGGCAGTTGTCCGCCGCTTTGTTAAATGGGCAGCACCCAGTGCCTGCGGGACGAAGGGCACCAGCATCGGCTTTAGCGATTGGGTGGGTGCCGCGGGTGGCTGTGTTGCGCCGCTCTTTGCAAAAAAACAAGTAAAACCGGTGTTAGCAGAATATTCGGCAGCAGACAGCGGTCTTTTAAAACGAAATTTTCTGGAAGCGGTAGACGCGGCGACCTGGGGCGTTTTCGAAACCGGCTATAAAGAAGGATATGGCGCTAATGCCGAAGGACTGAAAAGTGAAGAGGACATCGTTAAAGCTCTGCTATATGGTTACAGTATGATCGGTCTTGATTGTAGTGAGAAGATCAATCTGCAAATCGAAAAAATGTCTGACGACGATGTGGCAGCACGCTATAACGATTTCCCGCAGGAATTCCGCGACGCCATGCAGGGCTCTTATTTAGAAGCTAATTTCCAGGTGGGCAACGAAGTAATACATTTTGAACCAGAGCAGCTACGCCGCATCGTACTGGAATATGGCGAAGCGATCATGCACGCTCAGTTCATTTATAATTCTTATCTTAAAAATACTCCATGGGAGATCGATTTTGAGCTCTTGGCTTCCAAGGCCGGAAAATTACTCTCACCGCAGGAGCACTATCTGATCGCCAACGAATTGCAGCGTAATGGCATCAAATTTACTTCTTTGGCACTGAATGCTTTGGAAGAAGCACAAGCATTGCAGGATGATTTGCCGGTACACGCGGCGATCGCTGAGACCTTTGATTATAGACTGAGCTTTTTACAGGCCGACCTGGCTTTGCAGAACTTGGGTGCAGTCGCTAAAGCATTAAAAGGAAAAGTGCATTTTAAATTGAGTAGCGTATTATGGCTTGCTGCCTGGGAAACCTTGATTGAAGCTGAGCCGGAATTAGCACAGGAACTGCGCACTTACGCGGGCTTGCCTGGAGCCACCCCGGCAGACCTTGTGCCACAGTCTGAAATCGGCAAAGCTTATGCTTTGAGTTACCAGATCTTACTGGCGCCGGAGGCAGGAAATTTTGCTCCGCAGGTCAAAGCGGCGCTGGCTACTAATCAGGCTGCATATAGTGAACGAATTTCTGTTTTGGTGGGCAGTTATTTAAGAACACTGTAAACATTGAAACAAATAAAACTTTTTTCGAAAAAAGTGTTGACAAGCGCCGCTAAAAATGGCATAATATGGCTAATCTTAATATTGTGTTTTAAAAGTGATGATTGGGACGAAAGACAGGATGCAAGGTCACAGAGAGCCGATGGTTGGTGGAAATCGGTACGGAGCGCTTGTTGAGTAAATCACCCATGAACTCGTCAGCGAAAGCAAATGTAAGTAGCATGATGCGTACCAGATGCGTTAATTCTGAGCCGGTTGATGGACTGGTGCGAAGTTATAAATTAGGGTGGTACCGCGTATTTTATACGCCCCTGCAAAAGCAGGGGCGTTTTTTATTTGTTCCTAACGCACTGCTTTCCATCAAAATCATACGAGGGAGGAAATCAAGATGTCGGGAAAATTATTTTTAAAAGCTAAAAACGAGGAAACTTTACTGCCGAGAGTATTGCGTGTTTTGTCCAAGCAAGGCGTAGACGTGCAGGAGCTAAATATGAAAGTGCAGCCTGACGGACTGGAATTGGAAATCGTTTTGAGTACGGAAAGCGACGTAGCGCAAATGGCCAAGCTTTTGGCCAAGCAGGTGGCAGTAGTTTCCGTTAATACCCTGATGCTGCAGGAACAAGCTGCGGTCTAAGGTGCAGATCTTGGGAGGAAAGCAAAGAATGAAGTTATCAGGTGCACAAGCTATTATTAAAGTTTTACTGGAACAGGGTGTTGATACTGTTTTCGGCTATCCGGGCGGACAGGTGATCCCCCTTTATAACGCCTTATATGACGCGCCGCTGCGCAATGTACTGACTGCGCACGAGCAAGGTGCTGTCCATGCGGCCGACGGTTATGCGCGGGCCAGCGGTAAGACAGGCGTCTGTATCGCCACTTCCGGTCCCGGCGCGACGAATATCGTTACGGGACTGGCTACGGCTTATTTGGACTCGGTGCCGTTGGTTGCGGTCACAGGTCAGGTATCTGTGGCTAATTTAGGCCGTGATTCTTTTCAGGAAATAGACATCGTCGGCGTTACGCTGCCGATTACTAAATATAATATTCTGGTGCGGAAGGCGGAAGACTTGCTGCCGGCACTGCGTCAGGCTTTTTATTTAGCACGTGAAGGACGTCCCGGACCGGTGTTGGTAGATGTGCCCAGTGATTTACAGGTGGGTGAGGTGGAATGGACGGAACCGGAACCGCTGCCTTCTGTAACGATGGAAACGGCACGTGAAGAAGTACTGGAAGCCGCATCCGTAACGATTGCCAACGCCAAGCAGCCGGTCTTTTTAGTCGGTGGCGGTGCTATCCACAGCGGCGCTGCTAAAGAAGTGCGCGATTTTGCTAAAAAAACAGGTATCCCCGTAGTCAATACACTAATGGGTATCGGCGTGTTCCCCGGCAGTGACGAGCAGTGCCTGGGTTTGACGGGGATGCATGGACATATAGCGGCCAACAGGGCTGTAGCCAATGCCGATGTCCTGATCGTGGCCGGTAGCCGTTTCAGCGAGCGCGTGACAGGCGACAGGGCCCGTTATGTGGGTAAAAAGACGATCATCCAGCTGGATATCGATCCGTCGGAAGTAGATAAAAACGTGATGACGGCGCTGCCGCTGGTAGGCGATATGAAAGAAAACCTTACTAAGCTGAGCGAGCGTGTCAAAAAGCTGGACATCGAGCATTGGTGGCATACGATCAACGCCTGGGACGCCACCGAAAACCGTGCCGCACAGGCCGGTGATCAATTGACCGCCCCCTGGCTGATGAAAGAATTGACCCGTAGCTTTAAAGGTGAGGATACAGTTTTTGTAACAGATGTAGGACAGAACCAAATGTGGGCGGCGCTGCACCTGGAAGTAGATGAACCCCGACATCATCTGACCAGTGGTGGCTGCGGTACTATGGGCTTTGGCCTGCCGGCAGCCCTGGGGGCTAAAATGGCCTGTCCCGAAGCGCAGGTAGTGCAGATCTGCGGCGACGGTGGCTTTAAAATGACCGGGATGGAGCTTTATACTGCGATGCGTGAAAGCGCGCCATTTATCACCGTAGTCATCAATAACAGCTGTCTGGGCATGGTACGTCAATGGCAGCAGGTATTTTACGATCAGCGCTATTCGTCAACTATCCTGACGCCGTTTGATTTTGTGGGCTTTGCCCGCTCCTGCGGCGCTGATGGCGCTACGGTAACGACCTGCGAGGAATTTGCTGCGGCACTGGCCAAGGCCCGTAAGCAGGGCGGCAACTTCCTGATCGAGGCTGTTGTCAAGCAAAGCGATTTGGTTGAACCGATGGTCGCCCCTGGTGCGGTACTAGATGATTTTGTAAAAACGGACGCTTGAAAATAAGAGGCCGGATGAGGGAAAGTAAGTAAAAGCTGCAGCGTTAAAAAGACAGCTGTAAATAAGGGAAAAGTCGTAGAAAAAGCCGCAGCAGGAATAAACCGTCACGCAGCAGCGTGACGGTTTATTTTATAAAACAGGCCTTGCAATTTGCCGACACTAATGGTATAATACATAAGCTTGTATATAGTAATATATACTTCCCCTGTTCCCAAAAGGGAGCCAAAGTCCAAAGGAGGAGGTGATTTCGTGAATAAATACGAAGTCATGTACATCGTAAAACCCGTTGAAGAGGAAGCTTATGAAGCAGTTGTTGCTAAATTTGACAACCTGATCAACAATAACGGTGGTAATGTAGAAAAAACTGATCGTTGGGGCAAGAAACGTCTTGCTTATGAAATCAACGATATTGCAGATGGTTTCTATGTTCTTGTAACTTTCAACGCAGAACCCAAAACAATCAAAGAACTTGACCGCGTTATGAAAATTACCGATGAAATTTTGCGCCACATGATTATTAGAAAAGGTGAGTAACCAGGAGGGTAACTAGTATGAATAAAGTTATTTTAATGGGCCGCTTAACTCGTGATCCTGAAGTACGTTATACTCAGACCGGCAAAGTAGTTTGCCAGTTCACTTTAGCGGTAGACAGACCTTTTACAAATCAGGAAGGCCAAAGAGAAGCTGATTTTATACCAGTAGTTATTTGGGGTAAGATCGCTGAATTATGCGGGAATAGTCTTACAAAAGGTCAAAGGGCTCTTGTAGACGGTCGGTTGCAGATCCGCAGCTATGATGCGAAAGATGGTACGAAACGCTGGGTAACTGAAATAGTTGCCAACGGCGTCGAGTTTATCGAACGCAAAGCAGCAGGCGGCGGTATGCCTGGTCATACCACTGAAGTCGGTCCCAAGAGTGAGATGGAATCGTTCGGTTCCGCAGTTCCTTTTGATGAAGAGATCCCATTCTAATTAGGGAGGTTATGCGAATGAAACGTGAAAGAGGCAGAAGAACCAGAAGAAAAGTATGTAGCTTCTGTGTTGATAAAGTAGAAGAAATCGATTATAAGGATGTTGCCAAATTGCGCCGTTATGTTACTGAACGCGGCAAAATTTTGCCCCGTCGTATTTCCGGTAACTGTGCTAAACATCAACGTCAAATGACAACTGCTATCAAACGCGCACGTAACGTAGCTTTGCTGCCGTTTACCTGCGAATAATAGCCGGTTAGTTGCAAAATCGAACACCCTGCATTTTGTGCAGGGTGTTTTTTGTATATTTTACAGGGGCTTATATTGACGATGAGGAAAGTTATTGTTATAATGTAGCTTGAAGTTAGCTATAGCTAACCAAGCGGCTGATAATATTTTTATAATAAAGGAGATGTAAAAGTGGCAACAAGAAGAGGCCCGAGATTTAAAGAATGCCGCAGGTTTGGCATCAATGTCTGTGGTCATCCCAAAGCTCTGGACAGATTGGGAACGACTGTTAAGAGAAGTAAAAAGATGTCGGAGTATGGCAAGCAGTTATTGGAAAAGCAAAAAATCAAAGCTTATTACGGTATTTTTGAACGCCAGCTGATGCGGTATTATAAAGCGGCTGTCAAAAGCAAAGAACGTACGGCAGACGCTTTGTTCTGTACGCTGGAATGCCGGTTGGATAATTTGGTCTATCGCATCGGCTTTGCCAATTCCATCCGCCTGGCACGCCAGCAGGTAACCCACCGCCATATTATGCTCAATGGTAAAAATGTCAATATCCCATCTTATATTTGTAAGGCTGGCGACGTGATCAGCTTAAAAGAGAGTTCCCGCAGTAATGAACTGTTCAAGAGCAACTTTTTAGAACGTGCCAGTTTTGCGTTGCCTTATCTCAGCAAAGATCAGGATAATTTCAGCGGCAGGTTGGAACGGCTGCCCCTGCGTGCAGAGATCCCGATTCAGATCGAAGACCAGCTGGTTGTAGAATATTTCTCGCGCTGATGTGTAATGAAGAAAAACGAGTGCTATAATGAACTGGCATACTGGGATAAATTTCTTGCTGAAAGGCATTTGTCGGCAGCTGGTTTCTGCAATTGCGGCGGTCAGGAGACGCTGATCGTCAATGCCAGCGTCGTAGCCCTGGACAATCAGATACTGAGCAGCCAATGGCTGTGCCTGCCTAATGGTTACGCAGTACTGGGCTTTTTGCAGTATGTTTATTTTCCGACAGTCTTTTACCACGTTCTGCAGCAGGGCAGTGATGAATTAAAAATGCCTCTAGTGAGTACGGAAAGCTTCTGTGAATATATTGCCGGCAGTGGGGTAGCCAGCGGGGCTGAGATGCTGGTAATATTACAGCAGCTGCAGCAGCTGTGGTACTTGCCCGAGCTGGATTGTCTGACTAAGCTACAGTTATTGTGCACTGATTTCAACGCTACCCGGCAGACTGGGGTTGTGGCGCAGATCTTGATTTTTGAAGAAGTGCCGCAGGTCTTTGAGTATATCAAAACGCAGATCTGGAGCGAGGAAGTTTTTTACGAGGATTTTGGCTGTTCCTACAGCTGGTTGGAAAAACTTTGCCAAAGTTTTTCCAATGGCTCATTTTTTCGTTACCGCCTGCTACATTTTCTTAATGAACGTGTGGGCTGTCTGGTGGGTTGATCTGTTTTTTGTTGTTGTTATTTTGCCTTGTGCCGTTAGGCGCAGGGCTTTTATTTTGCTGGTAGAAAAAAGTTGTATTCTGTGCGGGAATGGCTTATGATGATATTATCTATAACGGAGGTGTACGATGAAGCTGACAGTTTTAGTGGATAACAATACCCTGATCGACAGGTATTATCTGGGCGAGCCGGGGGCATCTTATTACCTTGAGGACGGCGATGCTAAAATATTATTTGATGTGGGTTATTCCGACGTCTTTTTAAAGAATGCTGCGGCCCTGGACATAGACCTGAGTCAGTTGGGGCAGGTGGTGCTTTCCCACGGACATAACGACCATACGAGAGGATTGTTGTGGCTGAGTGGGCAGGAATATTTCTCTAAGCTGGAACTGGTGGCCCATCCTGATGCTTTGGAGCCGAAAATGTTTGACGGGCAGGACATTGGCGCTCCCTTCACGGCGGACGAGCTGGCCGCAAAATGCAAGCTGCGTCTCAGCAGTAAGCCGGTGCAGCTGACCCCGCGTCTGACTTTTTTAGGAGAAATACCAGTGCTCAATGATTTTGAGCAGCGTCGCAGCTTTGGTAACGGCTCCGATCCAGTTGACCTGGTAATGGACGATACGGCTCTCGCCTATCAAGGTGAAAACGGGCTTTTTATCATCACCGGCTGTTCGCACAGCGGTATATGCAATATTATCGAATACGCTAAACAGGTCTGCGGCGACAGCAGGATCAGCGGCGTTATCGGCGGTTGGCATCTGTTTAAAGTGGATGAGCGACTGGAAAAAACTATCTCCTATTTGCAGGGGCAGCATATCCAGGAACTCTATCCCTGCCATTGCTGTTCGTTTAAAGCGAAGGCGGCTCTGCACGCCCGCGTGCCAATCAACGAAGTGGGCGTTGGTAAAAAACTGACTATCATTTGAAATTATAAAAAAAGACCTCCGGTTCAAACCGGAGGTCTTTTTTATAATCTGTATTTTTAAAAAGGTAAATTTTTACAGGTTTTTTACAGCAGAACCACTTCTTTTGACAGCGGCTTTACGCAAAGTGGTAGTACAATAAATCCGCATTAGAAAGATGCTTGAAACAGGGTGACTTTGCATAAGGAGGGACAATAATGATGGAAACGCTGCCATTAACGGAGTTGTGGCTCAGCTTACTTTTAGCAATGGGTATTTTAGTTTATTTGATTTATGCATTATTGAAACCGGAGGAGTTCTAAGATGGAAAAAGATTTGGTACTGTTTGTGTTATTTATAGCAGTATTGCTGCTATGTTCCTGGCTATTGGGCAAGTATATGACGCGTGTTTTCAATTATGAAAAAACATGGGGTGAAAAAGTATTTGCTTCGTTAGAAAACGTTTTTTATAAAATAGCTAAGGTCGACCCACGTGAAGAAATGTCCTGGAAGGAATATTGCCTGAATCTGCTTATTTTTAATGCTTTAGGTATGTTATCGCTATTTATGCTGCAGCTGACGCAGGCATTTTTACCGCTTAACCCGGAGCAGCTTCCTAATGTTGAAACATGGCATCTGGCGTTTAATACTGCCGCCAGCTTTATGACTAACACTAACTGGCAGGCTTACAGCGGTGAAGCTACGTTAAGCTACCTGACCCAGATGCTGGGGATGACCGTACAGAATTTCTTGTCGGCAGCAACTGGTGCGGCTGTGGCTGTCGCATTGATTCGTGGCTTGGTACGTAAGAATGCCGGCCAATTGGGTAACTTTTGGGCTGATATTATCAGATGTACGACCAGGGTCCTGCTGCCAATTTGTATCGTAGCAACGTTCATGTTGGTTTCGCAGGGAGTCATTCAAAACCTTGATCCATATGTTGATGTGCAAACGGTTGAAGGTGCACGGCAAACCATTGCTATGGGGCCAGTAGCATCGCAGGAAGCGATCAAAGAACTCGGCACGAACGGCGGCGGTTTTTTTAACGCTAATTCCTCTCATCCTTTTGAAAACCCTACGCCTTTGACAAATTTTTTGGAAATGTTTTTGATTTTAGTTATTCCGACAGGCCTGCTTTTTACTTTTGGAGAAATGTGCAAGGATAAAAAACAGGGCTATGCCGTATTGACAGCAATGCTGTTGTTATTCATCCTGATGTTGGGTGTTTGTTATGCTTCTGAAAAATATGGTAATCCCATAGTAGCCGCGCAGGGGATCAGCGGCGATACAGCCATGGAAGGCAAAGAGGTGCGGTTTGGTATTGGCAGCTCGGCCCTGTTTGCAACTACGACTACAGCGGCTTCCTGTGGCGCGGTCAATTCAATGCATGATAGCTATACAGGATTGGGCGGCTTGGTTCTGATGCTGCAGATGATGCTGGGCGAAGTCGTTTTAGGTGGTGTCGGAGCCGGTTTTTACGGGATGATGCTTTATGTGTTCATCACTGTTTTTATCGTCGGATTGATGGTAGGACGGACACCGGAATATCTTGGTAAGAAAATCGAAGCTAAGGAAATTGTCTTAACGATTGCAGGTCTTTTGATCCCGGCTGCGACTATTTTGTCGATGTCTGCGTTATCCTGTCTTACAGAAGCTGGACAGGCCGGTATATCTAATCCAGGGCCTCATGGCTTGAGCGAGATTTTATATGGCTTTGCTTCAGGCGTGGGCAACAATGGTAGCGCTTTTGCAGGCTTAGGAGCCAATAGTCAGTGGTATAACGTACTGATTGGACTGGCCATGCTGATAGGTCGCTTTGCCGTTATCGTACCTGTTTTAGCGATAGCTGGTAATATGGCTGCCAAGAAAGCAGCACCGTCCGGTGCAGGTACTTTCAATACAGGCAGTGTTTTGTTTGCAATGCTTTTGGCGGGAGTTGTTTTGATCGTCGGCGCACTGACATTTCTGCCGGCTTTGGCATTGGGACCGATCGTCGACCAATTGTTTATGCTGCAGGGCAAGGTATTTTAAGGAGGATCTGAGATGAAAAGAGACATAAAACAACAGGAGATTTTAAGCGAGGCTATAGGCAATGCTTTTAAAAAACTTGATCCTCGTATTCAATGGAAAAATCCTGTTATGTTCATAGTTTTTCTGGGGGCGATCTTGGTAGCGGTTTTGGCTATACGTGCCTTCATAGCGGGCAATACTCAGGAAGGCTGGTTCAACCTGCATATAGATATATGGCTGTGGTTTACTGTTTTGTTTGCCAACTTTGCCGAAGCTGTGGCCGAGGGACGGGGCAAAGCTCAGGCTGAAAGCCTGCGTAAAGCCCGCAAGTCTCTGTCGGCGAAAAAATTTAAAACAGATGGCACAATAGAAGTGGTTGGCGCCGAAACTATCCGTAAAGGTGACGTGGTTTTGATTGAAACTGGCGATATCATACCTAACGACGGTGAAGTTATCGAAGGCATGGCTTCGGTAGATGAAAGCGCTGTTACCGGTGAGTCTGCGCCGGTTATTCGTGAAGCTGGCGGTGATAAATCTTCGGTTACCAGTGGTACGAAGGTTTTATCTGACTGGCTCAAAGTCAGGGTAACTACTAATCCCGGTGAAACCTTTCTGGACCGGATGATCAGCCTGGTAGAGGGAGCGAAACGGCAAAAAACACCTAACGAGATCGCGTTGACTTTGTTATTGATTGGTTTGACGATAATTTTTCTGTTTGCAGTAGTTACGTTGGAACCTTTTGCTATTTATTCAGGTACGGTCATTCCTATAACAGCTTTAGTTGCTTTGCTGGTCTGCCTGATCCCGACGACGATCGGTGGCTTGTTGTCAGCTATCGGTATTGCTGGTATGGACAGATTGTTGGGCAGGAATGTTTTAGCTATGAGCGGCCGTGCGGTAGAAGCAGCGGGTGATGTTAATGTGCTGCTGCTTGATAAAACGGGTACGATTACCTTGGGTAACAGAATGGCGACAGAGTTCATTCCGGCGGCAGGTATTACTGCGGCTGAGCTGGCAGATGCAGCGCAATTAGCGTCTTTGGCAGATGAGACTCCGGAAGGCCGTAGTATAGTTGTTTTGGCAAAAGAAAAATATGGTTTGCGCGAACGTGATCTGGGACACTTGCAGGCAGACTTTATACCTTTTACAGCACAGACAAGAATGAGTGGTATCGATACCGTTGATTTTAAAATACGCAAAGGCTCTATGGAGGCTATGCAGAATTATGTAGCCGAACTTAACGGAACTTTTCCGGAAGAAATACGTAGTGCCTGCGAAAATATTGCCCATCAGGGTGGCACGCCGCTGGTTGTGACCAAAGATAAAAAAGTTATGGGAGCTATTTATCTTAAAGATATTGTTAAAGGCGGCATCAGAGAACGTTTTAGTGAGCTGAGGAGAATGGGCATCAAAACGATCATGATCACAGGTGATAATCAACTGACGGCGGCAGCGATAGCTGCAGAAGCTGGCGTTGATGATTTCCTGGCAGAAGCAACTCCGGAAGCAAAGCTGCGCATGATCCGTTCTTATCAGCAACAGGGGATGCTGGTGGCAATGACAGGTGATGGTACTAATGATGCACCGGCTTTGGCACAGGCCGATGTGGGTGTAGCAATGAACAGTGGTACGCAGGCTGCCAAAGAAGCAGGAAATATGATCGACCTTGATTCCAATCCGACCAAATTGATCGAAGTTGTGGAAATTGGTAAGCAGCTGCTGATGACGAGAGGATCATTGACTACTTTCAGTATTGCCAATGATATCGCCAAATATTTTGCAATCATCCCGGCCTTGTTTGCCGCAGCTTATGGGCCGCTGGAAATGCTGAATATCATGCAACTGCATTCGCCCCAAAGCGCTATCTTGAGTGCGGTCATTTTCAATGCACTGATCATTATTGCGCTGATACCGCTGGCAATGAAAGGTGTAGCTTATAAACCATTGGGTGCGGCTAAAATTTTGCAACGAAATCTGCTCATCTATGGTCTTGGTGGCATTATCGTGCCGTTTATCGGTATCAAGATTATTGATGTACTGCTGGTTGCTGTTGGTTTGGCTTAAGAAAGAATGAGGTGAAATTATGGGTGCTCTGGCAAAATCAGCAGTTATGCTGGTTACTCTAAGTATCTTTACGGGGTTGCTCTATCCATTGGCTATGACAGTAATGGCACAAGCCGTATTCCCCAGTAAGGCTAATGGTAGTATAATAATAAAAGAAGGTCAGCCGGTTGGGTCAGTCCTGATTGGACAGAGTTTTACCAACGGCAGATATTTTAGCAGCCGTCCTTCGGCTGTTGACAATGACGCAGCCAACTCTGGCGGCACAAATTATGGTGGCACTAATGCGGAGCTGGAAAAACAGATCGCTGAAAAAGCCGCCGCTGTCCGAGAGGCTAATGGCTGGCGACAAGATATGCCTGTACCAAGTGTTTTGGTAACAAATTCCAGCAGTGGGCTTGATCCACACCTGACACCGGAAGCTGCTTTTTGTCAGGTGCAACGCATAGCCAAACTGCGTGGACTGGAAATCAGGCAAGTGCGTGATTTAGTGGCTGCGCATATCGAAGAGCCCGACCTGGGCGTGATTGGCGAAGCAAGAGTCAATGTCCTGCAGCTGAATCTGGCGCTTGACAAATTACAATAGTATTAATAAAATTAGGGCTGCTGCATGCGGCCTTATTTGGCTATCTAAATAAAGGAGCAGCTTATGGAGGCAACGGAGAAAATGCAGACCGGGCATGAATATGCAGAAACACTGCTGGAGGAAGTCAATAAAGAACACCGTGGCAAACTGACAGTGTTTTTAGGCGCTGCAGCCGGTGTCGGTAAAACCTGTGCCATGCTGCAGGAGGCCAGGGAGCGTCTGCAGGAAGGCGTAGATTTGGTTATCGGGCTGGTACTGACCCATGGACGGGAAAAAACGGCGGAGCTTTTGCAGGGCTTGCCTGTAATTCCCGAGCAGGAGTTGGAATACCGTGGCAAAAAAATGCGGGAAATGGATTTGGAGGCGATACTTAAACGCCGGCCTCAGCTGGTCATTGTGGACGAGCTGGCGCACAGTAATGTTCCCGGTCTGCGGCATCAGCGCCGGTATCAGGATGTGGAAGATATATTAGCAGCCGGTATTGACGTTTATACGGCAGTGAACATTCAACATATCGAAAGCTTGAACGATGTTGTGGCCAAGATTACCGGCAGCATCGTGAGGGAAACTGTGCCGGATAGTTTTTTTGAACTGGCTGATGATATCAGGTTGATAGATATTTCGCCGAAAGAATTGCTGCAACGGTTGAAGGAAGGAAAAGTTTACCGGCCACAGCAAGCGGAACAGGCCCTGCGAGGTTTTTTCAGGCAAGGCAACATCAGTGCTTTGCGCGAGCTGGCCTTAAGATTTACGGCCAGGCATGTTGATCAGGACATGTTGGCTTACATGCGTCTGCATAAAATAGAAGGCCCCTGGCCTGCTTCGGGCAAGGTCATGGTCTGCGTTAGTGCCAGTCCGTTTTCAGCTCAGTTGATCAGGGCCGCGCAGCGATTGGCACAGGGCTTGCGTGCAGAGTTTTTGGCTGTGCATATAGAAACACCTGAAAGACGGTTTCCCAATGGCGATCAGGAAAGGGAGCGGTTGTGGCGCAACCTGAATTTGGCCAAGGAGATGGGCGGTCAGATACTGACTACGGCAGGGAATGATTTTGTAGAGACGGTAATGCAGATAGCTGTACGTGAAAATGTCACGGCGATAGTTGTCGGAAAATCAGGGCCGCGGCGTTGGTATGAACTGACTAAAAAAACACTGGTAGATAAATTGATAAGTAAAAGTGGATTTATCCATGTTTATGTCATTCAGGGCCGTGAGGAAAATGAGAAGCAGCCGGCTATAACGACAGCTGTGACCGAACAGCATACTGGTTGGCAGCAATATTTGGGGGCAGTGTCAGCCGTTTTGATTATTACCTCGTTGTGTTACGTTTTTCGCGGGCAATTGGAACTGGTGAACATTGCTTTGTTATATTTGCTGCCTGTATTATTGACGGCTGCCTGGTGGGGTAGAAAAACCGCCTATATGACGGCAGTCCTGTGTGTGCTGGGTTTTGACTTTTTATTTTTAGAGCCGGTATTTACCTTTACGGTTTATGACATCCGCTACTTATGGAGCTTTCTTATTTTTGGTTTGGTTGCATTTTTAGTAGGCGGCAAAACAGAGTCTCTGCGTCGGGAATTGCAAAGCACCAGACGTCGAGAAAGCAATGTCAACAGCTTATATCAGTTTAGCAGCCGCATTGCTGCGGTTGATGACGGACAGACGATCATAGAAGAATTTGTCAGCCATGTAGGACGTGAGCTGCAGCGGACAGTGTTGATTTTAGTACCGGAAGAGAAAACGCTGAAACTGCAGGCCTGTTATGATGAAAGCAAATCACAGATAGCGAATGATTTACAACTGGCGGCTTCAGAATATGCCGTTGCGGTATGGGTGCAGGAGCATGGCCAGGTGGCAGGCCGTTCAACAGAAACTTTGCCCGGTGCGGAAAATCTTTTTTTACCCTTGTTAAATGGTGAAAAAGTTATTGGTGTTGTGGGCATCGCTATTGATACACGTAAGTTATCGCCAGAGGAAAGGACTGTTTTAGGGGCCTGGGTCAGCTTATTGGCTATTGCCTTGGTGAGGGCTGGGCTAAGTAGTGAAGCTAAGCAGGCCGCTATGCTGAGAGCGGCCGACAAATTGCGGAATGCGCTTTTTAATTCGGTTTCTCATGAATTACGTACACCTTTGGCAGCGATCATAGCGGCAATTTACGCACTTAATGATAAAACAGTTGCTTATGGCGAAAAACAGCGCCAACAATTGCTGGAAACTATTATTGATGCGTCCAGACGGATGGAACGGATTATCGGTAATCTTCTGGATACTGCCCGCATGGAAAGCGGAATGTTGCAACTGAAAGCCGATTGGTGTGATCTGGAGGATGTGATCAGCGGCGCACTGCGGCGCAGCAAGGATTATACACAGGAGCACCTGATAAAAGTGAATTATGACGACGAACTGCCCCTGGTCTATGCTGATGCTGCGTTATTGGAACATGTAGTATTGAATTTACTTGATAATGCGGTAAAATATTCCAGCAAAGGGAGCGAAATAGAATTACAGGCGCACCTGCAGGGAAACGACGTAGTTGTGGCAGTTAAAGATCGTGGAGTCGGCTTAAAAGCCAAAGAATTACCATACCTGTTCGATAAATTTTATCGGTCTAAGCAGACTGAAAATATTAGCGGTACAGGACTGGGTTTAGCTATCTGTAAAGGAATCATTGATGCACACCATGGTAAGATCTGGGCAGAGCCTCGGTCAGGAGGCGGAAGCGTTTTTGCTTTTACGCTGTCTGTGACCTCCCCACAGGGAAAGGTTGGTGAAAAGAATGACTGAAAATGCTTTAAGGATATTAGTGATAGATGACGAACCGGCCATCAGAAAATTGCTGAAAATTTCTATGCAGGCTTACGGTTACGATTTAGCCGAGTCAGAAACAGGGCAGCACGGTCTTTTAATGGCTGCATCTTTTAAACCGGATATTATTTTAGTTGATTTGGGATTGCCTGACATGGATGGCAAGGATGTGGTAAAAGAACTGCGGGAATGGTCGGAAACGCCGGTTATAGTTTTGACAGCCCGTGAACAGGAGCAGGAAAAGATTGTGGCGTTAGATGCAGGGGCAGATGATTATGTAACGAAACCTTTTAGTATGGGCGAGTTGATGGCGAGAATGCGGGTCTGTCTGCGCAGGGCGGGTAATAAAGACGGCGAACCCGTATTGACCTGTGGAGGATTGCAGTTAAACCTGCTGGAGCACAGAGTAGTGGTAGAAGGTAATGAAGTAAAATTGACGCCTACGGAATACGAGCTTTTGAAAGTGATGCTAAAATACGCCGGACGTGTTTTGACACATAAGCAGCTGTTGAAAGCTGTTTGGGGCAATGACTACGATACGGATACTCATTATATCAGGATCTATATGCGTCAGTTGCGGCGCAAAATAGAACCCGACCCGGCTCAGCCGAAGTATTTGATCACAGAAGCTGGTATCGGGTACCGCTTATTAGGCGGAGAATAAAATCATGGACATAAAAAAAGACTATTTCCTAAAGAAATAGTCTTTTTTGTATCTGTTTAGAAAAATTGCTCAATGAATCCCGGTGGTAAAACGCCGAAAAGATCGCCCAGCATATAGGCAGAAAAAAGCATCGTGATGAAAAATGCGATGGTATAAGCAAATTCTTTTTTTGTCGCATTGGCATAAACGCCGCGGATCGAACAAAGAAGAACCAGGCTCCAGATGATTTTAGCGGTCATAGTTACGCTCCTTTAGTTTTCAAAAGTTCCTTTGACAACGGCCTGGCCTGCGTTTACCATCAGGCGGCCCTTGGCAAAAACTTTATTTAAGGTCAGGTCGTCGTTCCAGACGAGCAGGTCAGCGTCTTTGCCAACGGCTACGAGGCCTTTGGCTTCCAGCTTCAGGGCGTCGGCCACGTTGCAGGTTATCAGCTGCAGGGCCTTTTCAAAGGGCAGTACGCCTGCTTTAACGATGCCCAGCATCTCTTCGTATAAATAACGGGGTGCTGCGGCGGTCAGGCCGATCAGCTCGTTTTTGTCGTTGAATTTAGGCATGCTGCCGTTGCCGTCACTGCTTAAAGTCAGCCGCTCTAAAGGTACGCCTGCGTCTAAAGCCTGTTGAACGGCTTCGGGCACGGGGATGGCGCTGCCGGTCATACCGCAGGTCAGATCGATGATGCCGCCCTGCAGGGCGAACGCGATAGTCTGCTTGTAGAGCACGGGGTTACGGTTGACATGGGTTGGGCGGAACACGCTGATCGGCAGTTCCGTAGTATCTAAAATCTCTAAAATCGGGTCCAGGCCGCGTTTGCCATCGCCCATATGGATATGCAGCACGCCAGCTTTACCACTCAGCATACCACCGATACGGGCTTCTGCCGCCAGTGCGGCGTAGGCCTGTGTGGACGGCATCGAGGAACGGTGGTCGCTCATAGCGACTTTGCCGCCGATGACTTTATCTATCAAAGCGATATCGCTGCGCAGATTGCCTGTGATATGGGGGCTGTCGGCCGGGTAAGCACCGGAATAGATCCAGGTGGAAATACCTTCTTCTTCTAATCCTCTGGCTTTAGCCAGCAGATTTTCCATACTGCGGGTCACGCCGTCGGTGCCTAAAAGGCCGATTACCGTCGTAGTGCCTGCCGTGGTAAGTTGTGACAGCTGGATCTCGGGCACGCGGGTAGCGAAGCTGCCTTCACCGCCGCCGCCTGTGACATGGATGTGCTGGTCGATGAAGCCGGTAGTGACTTTGGCGCCCTGTACGTCGATAATGGTACATTCAAAGGGCAGTGCGCCGATCTCGGGGGCCATATGAGCGATTTTACGTCCGGCCAGCAGAATGTCCTGACGACCTGCATCGGCGGGGGCGTAAACATGAGCGTTTTTGATAAGCGTAAACATAACTACCTCCATAATATATAAATCAACTATTACAAATTCGCTGTAGGTGCTGATAATTCCTGCTCAAGCATAAGATTTTCTGCCGGCGGAAGTTAAAATACTTTTTCCTGTTTGCAGGCAGAGAAACAATTTTAGACAGAAACGACCGACATGGCACCGACGGGGCAGACCTTAGTGCACAGGCTGCAACCGTCGCAGCGGTTGGCATCCACAATGGGCATCCCACTGTCCGACAAGGTCAGCGCCTGATTGGCACCGTCTCGGCACGATTTGACGCATTTGCCGCAGTGCAGGCAGTCGCTGCTATTAACCTGTGCCCGCATAGGCTGCCGGCTCAGCTCGGCATGGGTGCCGATCAAGGGCAGTACGATCCCGGTCAGGTCGTTGACATTGCTGAAATTTTTGCTTTCCAGATAAGCGGTCAGACCACCGCACAAAGGCTCGATGATCTCACAGCTATTAAGCATCACGGCTGTGGTCAGTTCAACTGCGGTGGCCCCGGCAGCCAAATATTCTGCCGCGTCACGCCAGTGGCAAATGCCGCCGGTAGCGATAATAGGCAGGGTTACTGCCTTAGCTATCTGCACTACGGCTCGCAGGCCTATGGGTTTGACAGCAGGGCCGGACATGCCGCCGAAGGTGGTGTGGCCGTGAACATTGGGCTGAGGCTTGAGTGTCTCCAGGTCGATGGCGGCCAGCGACTGGACGGTGTTGATAGCGACAATGGCGTCGGCACCGCCTGCTGCGGCAGCCTGTGCGATGGCGGCAATATCTGTGACATTGGGGGTCAGCTTGACGAAAACAGGGATGTTAACGGCCTCTTTGACCCAGGACGTGACCTGTTGCACATAAGCTGCATTTTGGCCGATAGCGTGGCCCATACCCTGCTCCGGCATACCATGGGGGCAGGACAGGTTCAACTCTAAAGCATCGACGCCAGCCCCGGCTACGGCAGTTGCCAGTTTTTGCCACTCCTCCTGCACTACGGGAGCCATGATGCTGCCGATCAGTACTTTATCGGGAAAATCCTGTTTTAAGCTGCGGATATCCTGTAACCAATGATGTAAGGTACGTTTGCTCAGCAGCTCAATATTTTCAAAACCGATCACCTGGCCGCGTGTATCCTTAACGGCGGCGAAACGGCAGGGCACATCCTGGATGGCAATATTGTCAGGAGTGATAGTCTTGATAACAGCGCCGCCCCAGCCCAGGCTAAATGCGCGGCGGATCATTTCCGGCCTTGCAGTCGGCGGCGCCGAAGCCAGAAAAAAGGGATTATGAGTCTCTAAACCGCACAAAGTGGTTTTTAAAACGGAAGCGTACGTCTTAGTCATAAGTCCTACCTCCAAATATATTAGTTTTGCTTACATTATATTATAAAAAGCATTGTATAACCAGTTATAGGGCAAAGAAAGCTTCTAAAAGCAAAAGAACATTTACAATTTAATATATTTATGCTTTAATTTAACTAACAGAAGAAGTTTAGGAGCGGCTTAGTGTGAAAAAACAGACAGGCTTTACCTTGGTAGAATTAGTAATAGCGATTGCCATCTTGGGCATTTTGGCCGGTCTGGCTATTCCGCAGTTTATGGAAGCCCGCAATGAAGCGGCCAAAAAGGAATGCCTGGCCAACAGGACGCAGATCCTGCGGATGTTTCATGCCCAGCGAGCGGTAGGCTATAACGGCGAGTTGGCTCCTTTTTTGGTAGAGGTAACAGACGAAAACAGCGAGAACAAGTATTTTACGTTCCAGCCAAAATGTGCCGATAACGGGAAGTACAGCGTTGCAGACGAGTATGTGGTTTGCTCGATTGAAGGGCATAACGAAGATATAGTTGGTTTTAGCACAATACCAGAGGATTTGTTGAAAAAATTTAATGATATGATAGATAGTTTTTATAAAGACGGTGTTTTAGATGTAGATGTCTTAAACAAGTTACTGGGTATCACTAATGCTGGTGATTGGCTATTAACCAAAAATGACCAATTACGAGATGCTTTTTATAAAACTAATGGTGGATGGGTTGAAGGCACTGGAATTGATGGTCAAAAAATATATTTTAAATTTTTGAAAACTGCGGATGGAATTTTTATCTATGCTAATCAAAGAAAAGAATTTTTAAATAGCTCTGAAAGTGGAAGCGACTGGAATGCTCAATATATTTATGATGCTGCTACTCAGAAATGGTTTTATAACAGTAAAGGGCAAGGATTCTACGGTTCGGAAAATAAAACAGAACAAGATTTAGTTGGTGAAAAAAATGCCGGTTGGACAGAAGTCACTCTGAGCGGCAATACTTTTAGTAAATAACCTAATATAACTTATCAAATAACAAAGCGCTGTTTCCGCAGAAACAGCGCTTTTAAATATTTTAAGACAGACAAATAAAAAACACCCTGTTTCCGCAGAAACAGGGTGTTGCTCTTGATGGTGCCTCAGCACAGAATCGAACTGTGGACACAAGGATTTTCAGTCCTTTGCTCTACCAACTGAGCTACCGAGGCAAAATGGCGACCCGGATGGGACTCGAACCCACGACCTCCGCCGTGACAGGGCGGCATTCTAACCAACTGAACCACCGGGCCATTGGTGGTGGCTACATTTACTGTCAACCAAAATAAAAAAATGGTGGGCGCTGACGGGATCGAACCGCCGACATTCTGCTTGTAAGGCAGACGCTCTCCCAGCTGAGCTAAGCGCCCGAATGGTGACCGGTAGGGGAATCGAACCCCTGATACCGCCGTGAAAGGGCGGTGTCTTAACCGCTTGACCAACCGGCCAAATTTTGGTGACCCATGTAGGCCTCGAACCTACGACACCCTGATTAAGAGTCAGGTGCTCTACCAACTGAGCTAATGGGCCGTCGTAATGTTGCTTATATAGAATACACGAAAATAAGCTATTTGGCAAGAGCTTTTTTATTGTTTTGTTAATTTTTTTGTAAAGCGCGATATCCGCACTGATCAAGGCCGAAAAATCGTGTATACTTGCTGAAACCATTGACTCTTGCGTAATAAAGAAGGTAAAATAAAACTGGTAAGTTGTTGAATTAAGTAAAGGCTTCCCCTAAAAATTTTTTGGAGGATCATAACATGAAATACGATATCGCAATCATCGGCGGCGGCCCGGCAGGTTTGGCTGCATCTATTACTGCCAGCAGCAAAGGCCGCAAGGTAGTGGTTTTTGAAGCTCACGGCTTCAGCCCCCGCCTGCGCAGCGTCGAACTTATTACCGACTATATGGGTTGTCCTGATCTGTCCGGCAGCGAGCTGATGGACAAATTTATCGCTCACGCACGTCACAGCGGCGCCGAGATCATTGAAGAAAAAATCGTTTCTCTGAAAGAGAAGGCCGGTTTTTTTGAACTGGGCACGCCTAACAGCCAGTACAACGCCGATACCGTCATTTTGGCGACAGGCATCTCCCGTTCCAGCCTGCTGCCGGGTGAAAAAGAATTTTTAGGGCGCGGCGTCAGCTATTGCGCTAAAGTAGACGGCGCCGAATACAAAGGCAAACGAGTGGCGGCTATCGCTACCGTTCCCGACTCTATGGAAGAGATCGAGTATTTGGCCGATATTTGCAGCGAGGTTATTTTTATTCCCCGCTTCCAGGGTTTTGTAGCGCCAAAACGTAAAAATGTGACCGTGGTTTTAGACCAGCCTACGGATATCACAGGTACTGACAGAGTGACCGGGCTGCATACCACAGGCGAGTTTTTCAGCGTCCAGGCTGTATTTATGTTCCGGGCTTCCGACCCGCTCAACAGCTTTTTGCCGGGCTTGCAGATGCGTGGCCGTTCCGTACTGGTAGATGATCAGGCGGAAACAAGCATCGAGGGCGTTTTCGCCGGCGGCGACTGCACAGGCCAGCCCTGGCAGGTGAACCGGGCGGCAGGCCAGGCACAAAAGGCCGCGATCAGCGCTATCAACTATCTGGCTAAGCGCGACGGCCTGATCGAAACTTTTAAAGAATACAGCTAATCAGCTGTACATAAGAAATTTTGAGGCACGCCGATGTTCTTCGGCGTGCTCTCTTTCATATTATGGTAAATTGTGCTAAAATAAAGTTTACTAAGTAATTCAACATTTGGAGGAATGAACAATGTTAGATATGAAATTTGTTAGGGAAAATCCCGAGCTGGTTATTGACGCTATGCGCAAACGTAACGCCAATGTGAGCCTTGACGAATTTTTGGAATTGGAAAAGAAACGCCGCGAGCTGACTTTGCAGGTGGAAGCGCTCAAAAGCCAGCGTAACGCAGCTTCTCAGGAGATCGGCAAAATGAAAAAAGCCGGCGAGAACGCTGATGCCCAAATGGCAGAAGTACGCGCTTTAGGAGATAAGATCGCGGAAGATGATAAAGCATTGAAGGACAGCGAAGCCAGATTGAAAGAGATACTGCTGACTATTCCCAATATGCCCGCCGACGATACCCCGGTCGGCAGCAGTGATGCCGATAACCCGGTAGTCCGCAGCTGGGGCGATCCCGCTAAATTTGCTTTTGAGCCGCAGGCCCATTGGGATATTGGCGAAAAGCTGAATATCCTCGACTTTGAACGTGCCGGTAAGGTATCCGGCGCCCGCTTCACCTTCTACCGTGGTTTGGGTTCCCGCCTGGAGCGTTCCGTTATCAACTTCTTTTTAGACACTCATACCGGCGAAAACGGTTATACCGAATTTTTCCCGCCGTATATCGTCAATAAAGACAGCATGCAGGGTACCGGCCAGCTGCCGAAGTTTGCCGAAGATATGTTCAAGCTGGAAGGTCTGGACTATTACCTGATCCCGACCGCCGAAGTGCCGATCACCAATCTGCACCGTGACGAGATTTTGAGTGGCGATGACCTGCCCTTGTATTACACCGCCTACAGCGCCTGCTTCCGTGCTGAAGCTGGCAGCGCCGGACGTGATACTCGTGGTCTTATACGCCAGCACCAGTTCAACAAAGTAGAACTGGTGAAATTCACTAAACCGGAGGATTCCTGGGACGAATTAGAGAAGCTGACCGCTAATGCGGAAAAAGTTTTGCAGCTTTTGGAACTGCCTTATCGTGTAGTGCGCCTTTGCACCGGTGATATCGGTTTCAGCTCCGCTGCGACTTATGATTTGGAAGTGTGGCTGCCGGCAGCTAATTGTTACCGCGAAATCTCTTCCTGCTCTAACTTCCTCGATTTCCAGGCCCGCCGCGCCAACATCCGTTTCCGCCGCGACAATAAAGCCAAACCGGAATTCGTACATACACTGAATGGTTCCGGCGTAGCCGTAGGCCGTACTGTGGCCGCTATCCTCGAAAACTACCAGCAGGCTGATGGCAGCGTTATTGTGCCTAAGGTACTGCGCCCGTACATGGGTTGTGACGTTATCGAAGCCCCTAAAAAATAAGCTTGTTTTTTTAGCCTCCGCTCCAAAAAGCGGGGGCTTTTCTATATTTAGAAGTTTTAGGAGATTAAAGGGGCAAAGATAACTATATTTAGTAGTCGGCTTTTGGAAAATAAATCTTGAAAAATCCTAAAAAACCCGTAAAATCCTGCAAAAACCCGACAAGAATCGTGATTAAGGCTGTTTTGCCAGCAACTCCTCAAATTTTTTTCAATTTCTTTCATTTTCCTATTGTACTTTCAGTAATTTGTGGTAAAATCATATGAGTAAAATCAATGCTAAAGCAAGGGGAGAGTGGATATGAAGAAGGACATCTTTTTTCAACTGAATAAGAATGCGACAGAAAGACTGGCAGAGCGCTTTGGTACGCCGCTGCTGGTACTTTCTTTGAAACAGATAGAGAAGAATTACTGCTTTTTGAAAAAACATTTACCGCGGGTGCAGCTGTATTATGCTATCAAGGCTAATCCGCACCAGCGTATTTTAGAGCGCCTGCGCGACATGGGTTCCTGCTTCGACGTCGCTTCTGACGGCGAGATCAGGACTTTGGCGGCGATGGGAATCAGCGGCGACCGGTTGATTTATGCTAACCCCATTAAAACCAGCGGCGGACTGCAAGCCTGCTGTGACGTGGGCGTCCATAAAATGACCTTCGACAGCGAAAGCGAGATCGCAAAAATGGCCAAGGGCCGTCCGGGCGCGACGGTGCTGCTGCGTATCCGTATCGATAACTCTTCGGCTCATGTGGACCTGAATAAAAAATTCGGCGTCGGCAGTGAGCGGGCGGTAGAACTGCTTCTGGCCGCTAAGGCAGCAGGCCTTGACGCTGCAGGTGTCTGTTTCCACGTAGGCAGCCAGACCATGAGCGCCGATCCTTACCTGGGAGCGCTGGACGTAGCCCGTGAGGTTTTTGAAAAAGCGGCAGCGGCAGGTATGCAGCTGCGCATCCTCGATATCGGCGGAGGCTTCCCCATCCCAGAACCGAAAGTGCGCTTTAATTTAAAAGAAATGCTGAAACAGATCAACGCCCGTCTGGACGAAGATTTTCCTCATATCGAGATCTGGGCTGAACCGGGCCGTTTTATGTGCGGTACGGCGGTCAACCTTATCACCAGCGTTATCGGCGTTACCGAGCGCGGCGGCCAGCCATGGTATTTCCTCGATGACGGTCTGTACGGAACTTTTTCCGGCGTTATTTTTGATCAGTGGGATTTCAAGCTCATCAGCTTTAAAGATGGCGAGCAGGTAGAAGCTACCTTTGCCGGGCCCAGCTGCGATTCGCTGGACATCATGTTCCGCGGTAAGCTGACCGTGAGGCAGCAGGTTGGCGACCTTATTTTGGTGCCATCCTGCGGCGCTTATACTTCGGCGTCGGCAACTACCTTCAACGGCTTCAGCAAAGCCAACTTCGTCGTCTGGGAAGATTTAAAAGACGAGATCGAGCTGCGGCCAAAGGCTGCCTTAGTTGGTTGAACAATAAAATATCTTGCTTCGGCTGCCTGGCAGCCGAAGCTTTTTTATTGTCGCTAAAAATTTGGTCGGATTATGCTGGGTGCGCACTTTTGGGTAGCTTGTAACACCTTGCTGCCTGTGATAAAATATATAGATAACATGGATAAGTGTTTGTATTTATATGGAGGCTTCTTTTGCAGGTAGATCAATCTAAAATGCCGCTTTTAGCGGCAATGCTTCAATATAAAAAAGAGCGGGTCTATCCCTTCCACACACCGGGTCATAAGGGCGGCCGTGGTATGGAATCGTTGCTGGCTGGCGAGCTGGGAGCGGGCGCGGTACAAATGGATGTATCGCTGATGGCAGAATTGGACGATATCCATTCTCCTACAGGCTGCATCGGTGCTGCGCAAGACCTGGCCGCACAGCTTTACGGCAGTGACCGCTGTTTTTTTGCTGTTAACGGCACTACTCAGGCGATCCATGCTATGCTGCTGACCGCTGTCAAACCTGGCGGCAAAGTGCTGGTGCCTCGCAACGCTCATCGTAGTGTCGCTGGTGGCCTTTTGTTAGGCGACTTGGAGCCGGTGTATATCACGCCGCAGTTTGATGCTGTTTTTGGCATCAATACCCAGGTAACAGCCGCGCAGGTAGAAGCTGCCCTTGAGCAGCAGCCTGCTATTAAGGCAGTGTTTTTGACCAGCCCCAATTACTACGGGCAGGCAGCCGATATCAAAGCTATCGCTGCTGTAGCCCATGTGCATGGCGCGGTTTTGCTGGTCGACGAGGCTCATGGACCCCATTTAGGCTTTAGCAGTTTGCTGCCGCCGTCGGCCCTGGCCTGCGGCGCAGATGCCTGTGCCCAAAGTACTCATAAAATAGTGGGTGCTATGACGCAGTGCTCCATGCTGCAGGTGCGCGGCGAGCGCCTTGACCTGGAGCGTGCTGCCGATGTGATGAGCCTTTTGACTACTACCAGCCCCAACTATCTTTTACTGGCCTCGTTAGATGCGGCCCGGTTCCAACTGGCCAGCTGTGGCCAGCAGATGAGCGAGCAAGCGGTGGCGGCAGCGGACAAGCTGCGGCTGGTACTGCAAAGCTTTGATGGCCTGCGGCTTTTGGACGAAGACTGTGTTGGTAGTAATGGTATTGCCGCTTTTGACCGTACCAAGGTCACCGTTAGTGTGGCGGACTGGGGTTATACTGGCGTCGAAGTAGCGGATTGCCTGCGTCAGGCAGGTGTAGCGGTAGAGCTGACAGACGCTGCCAACGTGTTATTTTTAGTTACTTATGGTGATGGCGGCGACGATTATGACGCCGTGCTCGCTGTTATAAAACAGGTTTTTACCAAGTTGGGACAAAATAAAAAAACTCCGCAAACGCTGGTTGCAAGTCCACAGCTGCCTGCACCGCAGCAGGCTTTGCCATTGCGGCAGGCTTTTGACAGCGCTAAAGTAAGCGTGCCCCTGCAAAATGCGGCCGGGCGGATCTGCGCTGAACAGGTCAGCTTTTATCCGCCGGGGATACCCGTACTTTTACCCGGCGAACTGGTAACGGAAGCGATCATCGCTTACTGCGAAAATATGAAAAACTTGAGACTGCCCGTCAGCGGCCCTGCCGACGGCAGCTTAAGGGAAATACGAGTGGTACTTGAATGAACAAAGGTTATTTTATTACGTTAGAAGGCCCCGACGGCAGCGGCAAAAGCACGCAGCTTGAGCATCTGGCCAACTGGCTGGCCCAGCGTGGCTATGAAGTGGTGCGCACTCGTGAGCCCGGCGGCTCGGAAGCTGCCGAACGCTTGCGTGATTTGGTGCTCGACCCGCAGCTGACTATGGACGAGCGCACGGAAACGCTGCTGTATCTGGCTGCCCGTGCCGACCATTTGGCTAAAGTAGTACGGCCCGCCTTAGCGGCGGGGCAGGTAGTGCTGTGTGACCGTTTCAGCGATTCGACGCTGGTCTATCAAGGGTTTGTGCGTGGCCTGCAGCTGACCGAACTGATGCAGCTTAACGCCTTTGCCACCGGCGGGTTGGAGCCCGACCTGACCTTGCTGCTGGACGGCGACCCTGAGCGGCTGGCTGCCCGCAGAGAAGAACGGGGCGTTACCGACCGCTTTGAGAACGAAGGACTGGCGTTTCAAATCAAAGTACGTCAGGGCTTTTTGGAACTGGCTAAGGCAAATACACAGCGCATCAGGGTCATCGATGCCATGCAACAGCAGGAAGCAGTCAGCGCTGATTTAGTAAAAGAACTGGAAGCTTTGTTAAAAAGCTGAGCAAAGAAAGGAAGCCTATGTGGGACGATATTCTGGGACACGAACAGAATAAAGAATTTTTAGCCAGGCTGTTGCAGCCGGGTGACCGGCCGCACGCACTGCTTTTTTATGGCCCCGACGGCATTGGCAAAAAACAGCTGGCACTGCGTTTTGCCAGAACCTTTCTTTGCCTGAGCGAGGCTGAGCGCCCGTGCGGCAGGTGCGAGTCCTGCCGCCTGATAAATTTAGAGGAGCACAGCTTTGCCCACCCGGATTTTATGTTGGTGGAGCAGGAGGCTCCCGGTAAAGACCTGAAGATCGAACAGATCAAGGATATGAGTAAGCAGGCCGCTTTCGCGCCTGCGCTCTCGGCCTGTAAGGTATGCGTCATCGACGCTGCCGACAGAATGACGGTGGAGGCCGCCAACAGCCTTTTAAAGCTGCTGGAAGAACCGCCGCCGAACTGGATGTTCATTATGATAGCTTCGCGGTTGGAACGGCTTTTGCCGACGATCCTTTCGCGAGTCATCCAGCTGCGTTTCGACCAGATCCCTTTGGCGCTGACGCAGGACGCTTTAACAAAGCGGGGACTGGAGCAGGCTGAACTGCTGGCCCGCTTGGCAGGCGGTTCGCTGGGTGCGGCCATCAATATGGACGCTGCCGGTGCCATAGGTTACCGCGACCAGGCTTTGGAATTTTTGGAAGCACTGCCTCTGGCGCAGCCTATGCGCTATGTGGCTTCGCAGCCCTGGCTCGAAAGCTACGACAAACAGGGCGGTTTATTATTTACGGAAATGCTGCTGTTTTTAGCCCGGGACGCTTTGCTGCTGCAAAACGGACTGGAGGAACAGATTTATAACTGTGACTGCACAGATAGATTACGGCGATTGGCTGCCGGTTGGCCCGCTTCGCATCTGAAGCAGGCGGCGGACGTCGCTCAGCAAGCATATCAGGCCATCGAAAGCAATGCCGGCGCTAAGCTGGTTTTGGAAACGGTGGTACTTAAAACAGACATACTTCGGAAGGAGGAAAGATAGTGCCAACAGTTGTAGGTATAAGATTTAAAAAAGCAGGTAAAATATATTATTTCGATCCCGTCGTCAGCAATGTAGCCGAGGGGGATCACGCCATCGTCGAAACCGCCCGTGGGGTGGAATACGGCGAGGTGGTAGTAGGCCCGCGCGAGGTCAGCGACAAAGAGGTAGTTTCACCGCTGAAGCCGGTGCTGCGCAAAGCAACGGAAGAGGACGCCCGCAAAGTGGAAGAAAACATCGTCCGCGAGAAGGAAGCCTTCAATATCTGCCTGCGCAAGATCACTAACCACGAGCTGCCCATGCGGCTGATAGATGTAGAATTTACCTTTGACGTCAATAAGATCATTTTTTATTTTACCGCCGAAGGACGGATAGATTTCCGCGAGCTGGTCAAAGATCTGGCCGCTGTGTTCCGTACCCGTATCGAGCTGCGCCAGATCGGCGTGCGCGATGAAGCGAAAATGCTGGGTGGTATCGGCTGCTGCGGCAGACCCCTGTGCTGCTCGACCTTTCTAGGCGATTTTGAACCGGTATCCATCCGGATGGCCAAAGAACAGGGCTTGTCTCTGAACCCGGCAAAAATCTCCGGTATCTGCGGCCGCCTGATGTGCTGCCTGAAATACGAGAACCATATGTATTGTAAGGAAGGCTGCTGTAAACGCAATGGCGGCAGCGACCGCATCGAGATCCCTAAAATTGGTACTCTGGTAGTGACCCCACTGGGAGAAGGCAAGGTAACAGGCATCAACCGCGCTATGCGTACGGCTTCCGTACAGCTGACGCCTGATAACGTTATCCAGGTAGAATGGGACGAGATCGTCGATGCTTCCAAGGCCGACAATATCTGAGATGAGTAAGGACACGGAACGCTGCGATTCCCTGCCCGGCTGCAATTATGCCATCTGGCAGGATTCGGAAGAATTTTGTTTTACAACGGACGCCGTTTTTTTAGCGGCGTTTCCGCATCTGGTCAAACAGGCGCGGGTTTTAGAACTTGGCTCCGGCACGGGTGCGATCAGCCTGCTGCTGGCGGCGCGGGGCGCTGCCACTGTGTTGGGCATCGATCGTAACCCTCATGTAGTCCAGCTGATGCGCCGCAGCATAGCGGCCAACAAGCTGGAAGACCGGGTAAGTGCCGAAGTGGCCGACCTGCGGGAACTGAAAAAGCTGTACCGCTCGGAAAGCTTTGATCTGATCGCCGCCAATCCACCCTACCGCAACAGCGGCAAGGTACGGCAGGTGGCGACGGCAGCCTGTCACGAGGTAACTGCTACGCTGGAGGATTTTTTCCAAACGGCGGCCTATCTGGTAAAATACCGTGGGCGCTTTGCCATTGTGCAGTTGCCCGAACGGTTTACGGAATGTATGGAACTGGCCCTGAAATATGGCTTGCAGCCGAAAAAGCTGCAATGGGTACATTCTTTTGTCGATAAACCGGCCTGGATCTTTTTAATGGAAATGGTGAAGGGCGGCAGTTATGGGCTGGAGGTTTTGCCGCCGCTGGTGATGTATAACGCCGACGGCAGCCACAGCAGGCAGACTTTAGAATATTACGGTATGGCAGAGGAGGCGGAGTGATGGCAGGAATTTTATATTTGTGCGCTACTCCTATCGGCAATCTTGAGGATATGACGCCGCGTGCCCAGCGGATGCTGGCCGAGGCCGACATCATCGCCGCCGAGGATACCCGCCACACTCTGCAGTTATTGAACCGTTTTAATATCAAAGGGCGGCTGGTGCGTTATGATGAGCACAGTAAGGAAAAGCAGGGCGCGTACCTTTTAGGCGAGCTGATGGACGGTAAAAACGTGGCCTTAGTCAGCGACGCCGGTTTCCCCGGTATCGCTGATCCGGGTGAGCAGCTGGCCAGGCTGGCTATCGACGCAGGTGTGCAGGTAGTGCCTGTTCCCGGCGCCAACGCCGCTTTGTGCGCTCTCATTGCTTCAGGCCTGCCTGCCTCGCCATTTTTCTTTGGCGGTTTTTTGCCCAAAAGCAAAAAAAACAGACGTGAACAGCTGGAGGAATGGCAGTACATTCCCGCTACGATCATTTTGTACGAAGCGCCGCACCGTATCGAGCAAGTGCTGAAAGAAATGCTGGAAATTTGGGGCGATCGTCCTATGGCGGCGGCCCGTGAATTGACCAAGCTGCACGAAGAATTTTTTCGCGGCAGTATCAGCCAGTGCCTGGCGTGGCTTGCTGATAATAAGCCACGTGGTGAATTTTGCCTGGTAGTGGCCCGTGGCGCGAGGCAGCAGCCAGTGCAGCAGCAGGAGCAGGACCCGCTGACGCAGGTGAAAGACCTGATCGCGCAGGGCGTCGATAAAAAGACGGCGCTGGCGCAGGTCGCTAAAGCGAATAAACTTCCCAAACGGGAATTATATAATAAATTAATTTCAGAAGAAGAAGGGATCAACATATGACAAAGCCAACATTTTATATCACAACCCCTATCTATTATCCCAGCGATAAACTGCATATTGGCCACGCCTACTGCACTACTATTGCCGATACCGTGGCCCGCTACCACCGCGCCAAAGGCGAAGATGTATTCTTCCTGACCGGCAGCGACGAGCATGGCTTGAAGATCCAGCGCAAAGCTACGGAGATGGGTGTTACACCGATTCAATATGTTGACGAGATCATCGCCAATTTCAAGCTTTTGTGGCAGCGTCTTAACATCACTAATAACGATTTCATTCGTACCAGTGAAGAACGCCACCACAAGGTCGTCCAAAGCATTTTGCAAAAAATCTTTGACCAGGGCGATATTTATAAAAAGAACTATGAAGGCTGGTACTGCGTACCCTGCGAATCCTACTGGCTGGAGCGTCAGCTGGTCGATGGCAAGTGCCCCGACTGCGGCCGTCCGGTAGAACGTATGGAGGAAGAAAGCTACTTCTTCAAGCTTTCTAAATATCAGGACCGTCTGTTGGAATATATAGAAGCTAATCCCGACTTCATCCAACCTGTTGCCCGCCGCAACGAGATGATCAACTTCATCAAACAGGGCCTGGAAGACCTTAGTATCACCCGTACCACTTTTGACTGGGGCGTGCCCGTTCCTTTCGACGATAAACATGTGGTTTATGTGTGGTTCGATGCGCTGCTCAATTACTTTACCGGTATCGGTTATGGCAGCGATCCTGAAAAATTCAACAAATACTGGCCCGCTAATCTGCATCTGGTCGGCAAAGAGATCGTGCGTTTCCATACTATCATCTGGCCTATCATGCTGATGGCAATGGGAGAGCCGCTGCCGAAACAGGTTTACGGACATGGCTGGCTGGTAGTCGAAGGCGATAAAATGTCTAAATCCAAAGGCAATGTCATCGACCCGCTGGCGCTGATCGACGAGTTCGGTTCCGATGCTATCCGTTATTTCCTGCTGCGCGAAATCAATCTGGGCAGCGACGGCAATTTCTCCCGCGACGCGCTGATCACCCGTATCAATGCCGACCTGGCCAACGATTTGGGCAACCTGCTGCACCGCACGGTCAGCATGATCGAAAAATATCACGGCGGCGTTATCCATAAAACTGCCGTCAGCGAGCCGTTGGACGAAGAACTGATCGCGCTGGTCGGCGAGACTGTAGCTAAATATCAGGACGCCATGGACCATATGGAGATCAACACGGCCATCAAGACCCTGTGGGCACTGATCAGCCGTGCCAATAAATACATCGATGAAACCGGCCCCTGGCTGCTGGCTAAAGACCCTGAAAAAGCAGTCCGCCTGGAAACTGTTATGTATAATCTGGCCGAGGTGCTGCGTATCGTCGCTATCCTTACCAGCCCCTATATCCCTACTGCCAGCCCCAAAATCTATGCCCAGCTGGGCCTCACTGCTCCCGAGCAGTTCCTGCTGATGGATACTGCCTGGGGCGGTCTGCCGGATGGCACTAAGGTGCAGAAGGGCGAACCTCTGTATCCCCGTATCGAGATCACCGAAAGCGGCGAGACCGTGATCGCAGCGACTAAAAAAGCTGCGCCTACAGCTAAAGCAGCCGTTCAACCAGCACCGCAGGCCGAAGTAAAAACGGCGGCAGCGGCAACGGACGAGATCACTATTGATGATTTTATGAAGATCGACCTGCGTGTGGCTACTATCAGCGCCGCTGAGCGAGTGCCTAAAACCGATAAGCTGATGAAGCTGCAGGTAAAAGTAGGCGACGAAGAACGCACTATCGTTTCCGGTATTGCCCAGCATTATACTGCTGAAGAACTGGTTGGCCGCAACGTTATCGTTATCGCCAATCTGAAAGCTGCCAAGCTGCGCGGCATCGAATCTCGCGGCATGCTGCTGGCCGCCTCCGATGGCGAAGGTAATCTGGTACTGGCAGACGCACCCAATATTGCTTCAGGGAGCAAGGTGAAATAAATGTCACGTACAGGTTTGTTTGATTCCCATGCCCATATGGATTCGGAATATTTCGACGAAGACCGCGACCAGCTGCTGACGTTTTTAAGCAAAGAACTGGACGGTATCATTAACCCTGGCTGCGACGAGATCAGCTCACGTTTTGCTATTGAACTGGCCGAAAAGTATGATTTTGTTTATGCTGCTGTCGGCTGGCATCCCGAAAACCTTAAAGACATCGCGGATAACAGCTATCTGGACGGATTGGCTGCCATGGCAGTGCATCCCAAGGTTGTTGCTATCGGAGAAATTGGCCTGGACTATTACTGGCAGGAAAACGAACCTAAAGATGTGCAGAAACGCCGTCTTTTGGAGCAGATCGATCTGGCGAAACAGTTTGATTTGCCCGTGATCATTCACGACCGTGACGCCCACGGCGATATTCTGGAAATTTTCCAAAAAGAAGTTAAAGGCGTGCGTGCGGTGTTCCACTGTTATTCCGGCTCGCTGGAAATGGCTAAGGAACTGGTCAAGCGGGGCTTTTATTTAAGCTTTGGCGGTACCTCGACCTATAAAAACGCTGCTAAAGTGCGCGATGTTTTGCAGTATGTCCCCGACGACCTGCTGTTATTTGAGACGGATTCGCCTTACCTGACACCGGTGCCTTATCGGGGCAAGCGCAACCATCCCGGCTATACCGAACTGGTGGCCAGCAATGCGGCCCAGGTGCGCGGCACTACTTTTGAAGTGCTGGCGGCACAGACCACTAAAAATGTTAAGACCCTTTTCAACAAAATCAAATAAATTGCAGCAGACTGTTTATTTTTATAAGCAGTCTGCTTGTTTTTTTGGGCCGTTTTGTCAAATAGTTAAAACACGTATCTGCTCCCACGATAGTTTTTACGGTAATGTATTTCTGACAAAACGCTTTGTATTTATACAAGCGACGGTTTGACAGAAAAAATTTCTTTATGGTAGAATTATACGTCTTAACAAGGAGGTACAATTTATGCCTAATAAAAAATCACTATATAGAGCAATGGAAATACTGCCGCTGCTTTTGGTAGTCGTGCTGGTTTTCAGCGCTATCTGCCTGGCCAACAGCAAGGAGCTTATCCTGCGTTATGACGGCCAGGAAAAGGTCATTACCACGATCCTCGAAGACCCCCGTGCCATTTTGGAAGAATCGGGCGTCAAAGTGGGCAAGGAAGACCGCATCCTGATCTCTCCGGCTAATGAAGAAAAAGAGCTGAAGGGAGTTATCGAGCTGCAGCGGGCGCTGCCTATCACTATCGAAAAATACGGCGTCACCAAAAAATTCTATAGCGGCAAAGCCACTGTGGGCGAAGCGCTGGACGCTTTGGCTGTCAGCTATGATGGCAAAACTGTTTATCCGGCAGTCGATACGCCGTTACAGTCCGATATGGAGATCCATATCCTGGGTAAATACGACGAACTGAAAGTAGAAGAGCAGCCCATCGAGCCGCCACTGGAATTTGTTGATAACCTGGAAATGCCCTACGGCGAAAATAAGATTTTAGAGCCCGGCGTGCCCGGCAAAATGCGGGTCACCAGCAAAACAACCCTCAAAGATGGGCTGTTTCAGACCCATGTCATCAGTAAAGAAGTGCTGGAAGAGCCTAAACGAGAACTGGTAGAGCGCGGCATGGCCCGTTCCATCGAGACTTCGCGCGGCCGAATGCGCTATAACAAAGTCATGACCATGGAGATCACCGCCTATACTTTGGGGGAAGGTAGCGGTACCGGACTGACATCGATCGGCATCGTACCCTATGAAGGCATCGTGGCCGTTGACCCGCGCGTCATCCCGTATTATACTAAACTGTATATCCCCGGTTACGGCATTGCTATGGCCGGCGACACCGGCGGCGCTATTCGCGGCAACCGCCTGGACGTGTTTATGCACGATTGGCACAACGCCATCCAGTGGGGCCGCCGTACCTTAGATGTATATATTTTAGATTAACGGAGGCGCGAACTTGCTGAAAGAAGTTCTCGTAGTAGAAGGAAAAATGGATACGGTGGCGATCAAACGCGCCCTGGAAGCCGATACCATTGAAACCGGCGGCTTTAATCTGGCTCCGCATACCCTGCGGCAGATAGAAGCGGCCTATAAAAAGCGGGGCATCATTATCCTTACCGACCCCGACGGTGCCGGTGAACGCATCCGGCGTTTTCTGACCCAGCGTTTTCCCGAAGCAGGGCAGGCTTTTGTGCCTAAAGCTGACGCTACGGCCCACAATGATGTGGGCATTGAACAGGCTCAGCCAGACGCTATTTTGGCAGCCCTTGCCAAAGTGCGCCATCACGAATACAGCCCTGTCGACCAATTTTGCAGCCGCGACCTGTGGCAAAACGATTTGGCCGGAGCAGGCAGTGCGGCCGACCGCCGCGATAAAATGGGCGCATTGCTGGGCATAGGCTACGGCAACGCCAAAAGATTTTTAGAGCGGCTGAACAGCTACGGGGTCACCCGCGGCGAATTTAACGCAGCGCTGGCGCAGTTAGGAGAACAGCATGGATAAGCCCATTATCGCCAAGCGCGAAGTTACCAACCATATACTGCATACTTTTAAATTAAGAGCCGATAAAAGACTTGGCCAAAATTTTCTGGTAGACGAAGAGATCGTTCGCAAAATAGTTGCGGCAGCCGAACTGACCCCTGAAGATACTGTTTTAGAGGTCGGTCCCGGTATCGGCACCCTTACCCAGGGGCTGGCCATGAGCGGCGCCCAGGTAGTAGCCGTCGAGCTGGATAAAAGGCTTTTGCCTGTACTCGACAAAACACTGGAAGGCTATAACAATGTGCGTATCGTCAGCGGCGATATTTTGGAAGTGGATATCAAAGCCACTGTAGGCGCGCCTGTTTTTAAGGTAGCGGCCAACCTGCCCTATTACATCACCACGCCCATCATCTTTAATCTGCTGGAACAGCGCCTGCCTATGGAACGGCTGGTCGCCATGGTGCAAAAAGAGGTTGCCGAGCGGATGGTGGCTAAACCGGGTGGCAAGGATTACGGTGCCTTATCTGTTTCCATCCAATATTACACCGAGCCGGAGATCGCCTTTCTCGTCCCGCCTGCGTCCTTTATCCCTGCGCCCAACGTAGACAGCGCCGTTATCGTCTGCAAGCGCCGTTTGGTACCGCCGGTAGATATCTGCGACGAGAAACTGTTCTTTAAAGTAGTTAAAGCGGCCTTTTCCGTGCGCCGCAAAATGCTCAGCAATGCCCTCAAAAATATGGGCATCACAGGTGAGCAGGCAGCAGCCTGGCTGGAGCGGGCGGGGATCGATCCCAAACGCCGCGGCGAGACCCTGTCACTACAGGATTTTGCCAGCTTGACCAATTGTTTTAACGAAATAGTGAAATAAAAAGCATATCAAACAAAAAGCATCGACATTTGTCGATGCTTTTTGTTTTTCTATCATAAATATATGTCGATTTATTTTTTGTTGTCCTGATACGCAAAAGATTATTGCTGTGTGCAAGCTGCTGGAGAAGCTAATAAAAATGCTGAAAAAATAGTGTTCCGTTAATAAAAGCAAAAAAACTGACTGCCTTGTAAAAGACTGTCAGTTTTTTTATTTAAGAAGCCAGTACTGTCTGCGCTTGCCTTCCCCCACCCTCAAGTATGGCGAAGGCAGGTAGGCAAGTCGGAAGCGACCGCATAGCTTGGAAGCACCAAAGTAGGGTAATGCTATAAGTGATGGGGAGGTAGAAAAAAAAAATTTTTTAAAAAACAGCTGTCTTGTCTTGTGGGGGGGGACAACTGTGGTATTATAAAAGTGATAAAAATATAAAATATTGCCAATAAACTATGGGTAATTTAGATAAAAATATCTCGAAATGCAAAAAAATACCGTTGTAGAACTAACCAGCTTGGCTCTATGACGTAAATATAAATCACGGTCTTAACGACTGCTTTGCGGGGTGATGCAGCTGCTTGAGCCATGTATGGATTGTAAGGGATTATCACAGTATTCCATTAACAATATTTTGAGGAAGAGGTGTTGATATGTCAAATAGGAAAAGAAATCAAATTTTAGCGGCGGTTCTGTGTGCCACTACCATGGCCACATTTTATGGAAGTCCCAAAGTAGAGGCTGCTGGTAGTGGTATTACTGCGACGACTACTGAAGATGCTGGCGTTTATACTACAAATGTAGCTATTGGTAACAATGTAACGATCAATGGTATTACTATGGCTGCTGATAAGGTATCGGGCACTACAGCAGAATTTACAGGTGAAGTGAAAGGCGGTACCATTACTGACGGAACTGCTACTTTGACCGGTGGTGCCTTGACTGGCGTGACTAGTGTTGAGGCTGGTACTTTGACTGCTACCGGAGCTATAACCGGTGCCAGCCTTACTGATGGAACTGCCACTTTGACTGCCGGTAATTTGACTGGTATAGGTACTTTAAGTGCCGCTACTGTTAACGCAGGAACCTTAGCTACTACTGGCAATGCAACTGTTGGAGGAACTTTAACTGTAACCAACGCCATTAACGGAGTCACCATGACTGGCGGCAATATTACAGCAACAAATATAACGGCAACCAACATGGCGGCCAGCGAATATAAGGTGGATACCGGTAATTATCTAAACAACGGCGGCTTGACGACGGCTAAAGCTGTTATTGGCGCGAATACAACGATCGACAGCACCGGCATTACTACTAATAAGGTTACTTTGGGTACTATGGTCATCGAGGGCAGTAAAATCGGTGATGCTAATGGCGTTGCAATCAATAATGTAGCTTTTACAGATAACAAAGTAACTGCGTCCGGAGGCTTTACTGTTGACGCTAATAATTATTTAGATAATGCAGGTCTTACTGCCAGTGCCGCTAATATAGCCGGTAATGCTACTGTTGGAGGTAGTCTTACAACTACAGGCGAATTTTCAGCTGCTGGTGGAGTATTTACGGTAAATACGGTTGGTACCAGCACTTCGGGAACAGCTACTTTCACTGCTGGCGGCACTACTACCACTATCAACGGTAATACTATCACCACCGGTACTTTAAAAGTCGATAAAATAGAACTTGGTTCGACGGGCACTCCTTCTATCGAAATTGGCACTGACGGTGCTTTCAGTGCTGCTGGCGGCAATTTTAGTATCGTAGGTGGTATTGGTACCGATAGAGGTGCTATAACCAACATGGTCGGCGATGCTACTACCTATACTGGCTTCAGTACAACTGCTAACGCCATAACCTCTCAAGCTACAATTACCGGCGGTTCTGCTACCAGCACTGTAACCGGCAGCAGTATCATCAATACTGTAACTGGCGGTAATGGTACTTCTACCTCTACTGTGACTGATAACAGTATCAGCAATACTACTAACGGAGCCGGGTCTGTCATTACCGGCGGCGCGAATGCCAATATCACCGACAGCGTTGGTACTACTGGCAGCGTTATGAACGGTACTTCTATCACTGATACAGTAGGCAATACTGCTGTATCTACTACTACTGATGGTATGAATGTACAGGGAACTGGTGGCGGGATGAATGTAAATACCTCTACCGGCGATGTTACTTTCACAGGTAATGATACTCCGTTCGCAGATGGTGGCGTAACCGAAACCACGATCAATGGCAATACCATTACTACCGGACAGATCACTACAGATAAGCTGGTCATCACCGGCAGTGGTGACGCTGATGGGACTGGTAGCGGCTCGATCGCCATGGGCGGCGACGGTTCTATTGTCAGCAATATCGTAAAAGGTGACAATGCAACTAAATTTGAAACCTCTGATGAGGGCATCAAAGGGTCAGTAACCGATGGTACCAATACTACAAATACCAGCACCGGAGCAGCCGGTACAACCACTACGGTTAGTGATGGTGTGAACAATGCTAACAGCAGTGTCAGTGCTACTGAGATAGAGAACAAAGTCAATGATAATTCTGTAATGATCGGTGCCGGCGGCATCACTTCTGTGGTTGGGGCTGATGTCAAAACAGAAATGACTGTAAATGGTATCACCTCTGCGGTGGGCGACTCCTCGCAAACCATTGGCAGGGATAACGTTACTACTAATGCTGGTGGCTATCAGAGTACGTTGAATGCTGATGGACTGACTATTACTAATGGCGGTACTGCCAACACTAATATCACCAGCGGCGATGTTTCTATTAAAACTGATGCTTACGATATCAGTTTGTCGCAAATGGGACAGGTTGGTGATATCGACGGTGAGTTGCAAGGCAGAGGTGAATACGATGGCACTGTTGTCGGTGGCTTGAATGCCGAAGCAGCTATCCGCCGTGAAGAAGTTGTCCGCTTAGATAACCGCATCGACAAAACCAATGAAAGACTGGATCGTGTGGGTGCGATGGCAGCAGCTGCGGCCAGTTTAAAATCTATGGGCTACGATCCCGCAGCCCCGACTGAATTCGCAATGGGCGTTGGTACTTACAAAGGTTCGCAGGCTATCGCCGTGGGCTTGTTCCACTACCCGAACCGCGACTTCATGCTGAATTTTAACTACACCCAAAGCGGCAGCGAAAAAATGGGAGGCGTTGGCGCTACCTGGAAATTTGGCCGCAAAAACCCGGATAAAGTTTTGGACGACCAATTGAAAGAGCGTCAGAAAAAAGTTAAGATCGCTCAGGAAAAAGCTGCGGCAGCAGCACAGTTGGCTAAAGAAGCTGATGAGCGCGCGGCTTATGCAGCCAGGCAGGCTCAACATGCTAAAACTCAGGCTGCAACCGCTCACCGTGATGCAGAAAATGCTTATGCAAAAGCAGAGAGCAAATAACACACAACCCAACATGCTTGCTAAGCAGGCTGTTTAGTTATCCATCCCCTTTGATGCAGCGCCCTTAGTGGCGCTGCATCGCTATTACAATGAATTTTAGGAGGTTCGATGATGAAAAAATTTATTGCGCTTATAACTTTGGTCTGCACTTTAGCTTTTTCCGGAGTGTGCCTGGCAGGTGAAAACGGCACTGCTTTGAATAAGGCCGAGCGTACTGTTGACAAGCTGATAGATTCTTTGGATACGGCCAGGAATATTGGCTATAGCGATATCGCCAAGGGCTTCAGCGCTGATTTGCAGCAGAAAGTACCAGCGGCGGGTCTGGCTGCTTTGCAAAAACAGATAGGGGCTCAATTTGGCAAACTGAATGAATATAAAATGGTTTCCTTCGAGCGTTTTGATCAGGGAGACCGTGCCATTTATCTGGCAGGCTTTAGCAGGGAGAAAGTCGTCCGTATGGTATTTGTTTTTGATAAAGACGGAAAAATGAACGATTTTGCTTTTACACCAGTCAATGTGGAACAGGCAGGTAAATAAAGTGAAGCTGTGGCAGAAAATCACAGGCCTACTGTGCGGGTTGGTGGCGATAGTTTTGCCACTGGCCGGGCCTGATACAGTTCAGGCGACAGTTCTGGCCCCGGCGGTCAACTGGGTGAGGATAGGCGGCAGCATGGTGGGCGAGTTATATGCTGACAGGGATTCGTTGCAGCCCTACACTAAGGACGGCAGCTTATATTTGGGGATCATGGTGCAGGAAAAATTTACCAACCGTGAATTTTTGAATATTATGCGTAAAAATCCGGGACTGGAAGAACTAACATCTTCGTTGACCTTATACATGTTTGGGGTGAAGGAGCGGAGTTATTTTATCGCCAGCCAGTTTTATTTGGACACCCATGATATGGTTTGCCTGGATATGGGAGCCGAAGAATACCTGCGGCCTGTAAGCAGTGAAAAGGCAGTACAGATGATTTTTGAATATACGTTGCTGGAAGCGCGACGAGATAGCAGCAAGGCCCAGCAATAATGTGCCTGCAATAGAAAACACCGCTATGAACGAATTAGTTCATAGCGGTGTTTATTTTTTATTTCCGTACCCGCAGGCTTTGGGCCGTATGGCTGACTAAAGGCAGATAGTTATGCTTTTCGGCATAAGGGAAGATGAATAGCCCTTCAAAAGCTTTGCCGCTGCGTTCGCTGCGGGTGAGGGCGGCCATACAGTGCTGGCCGTCGGCGTAGCAGCTAAGCAGCAGGTATTGCACCGGCAGGTTCTCGGCTGTGCGCCAGGTGCCGGCATCTACTATTTTAGCGTTGGTTATCTGCTTAGGCAGTTCCAGAGGCGCTGTGTCAGTGTAGTAATTATAGCGGGGCGCAGGGATATAGGCATATTCCTGATTGGGCCCTAAGGGCGGCAGCGGTATCTGCACCCGGTTTTTAACAGCGTCGCTGAAAACACGGGCTTTAGCAGGGTCGCTGGCTGCGGCGTCGAAAGTCAACATCACAATGTTGCTTTGGGCACGCATCAGCATGGGGCCAACTGCCGGCAGGCCTGCAATAGTATCGCTGCCAAAATCTTTGGGTAGCAACAGGCTGTAATAAGGTTCGCCGTTGTAGGCATAGTAGTAAAAATCTTGTGGCCAGACTACCCGCAGTGGCTTTTCCTGCGGAACGGGTGGCTGGATCTTCTGGATCACCGGTTGGGGCGGTTGTGCTGTGGTGGCTGCTTCCTCAGTCCCGGTTGTTACCGTTTGGTTGCTGTGAGTGTCAGCTTGCGCAGTTGCATTTTTGCCAGCAGCAGGTGCTTGCGGCTGCGTAGCCGTTATTTTAGCTGTCGTGCCAGCCTGTGTTTTAGCCTGTGCCTGCGGCGTGATGCTGATACCGCTGTCCGGAAGTGTGTCGCTTGCTTCCGTTTGGACGGTGGGTGCAGCGTTGTTGGCTTTATCACTGTCCGCTGCTGCCCAAACGGGGATGATGTCGCTTAAAAGTGCCGCGGTGACGATGGCGGCAAGAAAATATTTCATACTTCTGGCTCCTTTAGCGGGGCGGCGATGATGCCACCGCCGACTACATAGTCGCCGTCATAAAATACTACGGCTTGTCCGGGGGTGATGGCCCGCTGAGGCTCATCGAAAGTTACTTTGATTGTACCATCCGCCAGCGGCTCGATAGTGGCGGGCACGTCTTTTTGGCGGTAACGGGTCTTTGCTGTTACGCGCATGGGTACTTCCAGTTTATCGATGGTGATAAGGTTACAGTTTTCGGCCAGCAGCGCTTTTTGGAACAGGGCTTCGTTAGGGCCCAAAATGACTGTGTTGCTGGCGATATCCTTGTCGATAACGTAGAGGGGATAATCGTAGGCGATGCCCAGCCCTTTGCGCTGTCCGATGGTGTAGTGGATGAGTCCCTGATGGGTGCCCAGTACCTGACCGTTCAAATGCACGAATTTACCCGGTTTTGGCTTCTGCCCGGTGGTACGTTCGATAAAGGCAGTATAGTCGCCATCGGGAACAAAGCAGATATCCTGACTGTCGGGCTTGTTGGCAGTTACTAGGCCGCGCTTTTCGCTCATAAGGCGAATCTCGGGCTTGGTGACGTCGGCCAGCGGCAGCAAAATATGTGCCAGTTGTTTTTGGGTAAGGTTAAAAAGCATATAGCTTTGGTCTTTGGCGTGGTCGTCGCCGCGGGCCAGCAGCCAGCGGTTTTTAGACGCGTCAAAAACGATACGGGCATAGTGGCCTGTGGCCAAATAATCGCAGTCCATCAGCTGGGCGCGCTCAAATAACTCGCCGAATTTGATATGTTTATTGCAGTCGACGCAGGGATTGGGCGTGCGGCCGGCTTCGTATTCGCTGATAAAGCGGTCGATAACGCTGCGTTTGAAGCAGGGGCTGAAGTTGAACACATAGTGCGGTATCTCCAGCTTGTGGGCGACAAGTTTGGCGTCTTCCACGTCGCTCAGCGAGCAGCAGGCGCTGTCTTGTTCCAGCCCCAGGTCTTCGTTAGAGAACATCCGCAGGGTGACGCCGGTCACGTCGTAGCCCTGTTGCTGCAAAAGCATGGCGGCAGCCGAGCTGTCGACGCCGCCACTCATGGCGACTAAAACTTTTTTCTTCATAGTAGCAAGTCCTTAAGGGCTCAGGCGTCCAAGGAAGCACAGGCTTCGTTGATGGCGGCTTCGTCTGCACGCATGGCCAGAATAGTTTTTTCGATCAGTTCGTCGACGGTCCAGCCCAGGTCAGCGGCACCTTTTTCAATGACGTCGCGGGAGCAGCCGGCGGCAAATTTTTTATCTTTATATTTCTTCTTGACGGATTTAAGTTCCAGATCCATAACGCTTTTGGAAGGCCGCATGATAGCGGCGGCACCGATCAGGCCGGAAAGCTCGTCAATAGCGAAGAGGATCTTTTCCATTTGATGCTGCGGTGCGATATCGTTCTGCGCCAGGCCGTAGCCGTGGCTGGCAGTGGCGGTGATAAGCCTTTCGTCCAAACCATGCTCGCGCATGATCTCCTGTGATTTGATGCAGTGCTCAGTAGGGTAAACTTCAAAGTCAAGGTCGTGCAGTAGCCCTACCTGGGCCCAAAAGTCAGCTTCGTCGCCGTAGCCCAATGTATTGGCAAAGTATTTCATAATGCCTTCCACCGTCAGCGCATGGCGCAGATGGAAAGGCTCCTTGTTGTATTCGGTAAGCAGCTGCCAGGCTTGCTCTCTAGTTAAAGTTGCCATAAAAATCAATCCTTCCAGTATCATATTTCAATAGAATAATTATACCATAAAGGTACGTATGAGTGCTATGGCAGGCTCATGGAGCACAAATATAGCTTCCTGTTTGGGCGCTATATTTGCGGACTTTCGACAATCCTGTTATTTGCGTCGCAATACTTGCAACTAACAGTGTCTCAATGTCTCATTAAGCACTCAAACAGTACCACAAGGGCACGTATGAACACTTGGCCAGGTTTATGGCTCACAAACAAAGTAAAAGCGCAGAGTTTGGCTCTGCGCTTTTTTGCCAGGAGGGGGAACCCGGGATTAATCTTCTAAAAAGCCGGGTGTGGACAGGTACCGTTCACCGGTGTCGGGCAGCAGTACCACGATTTTTTTGCCGGCGTTTTCGGGGCGCTGGGCCAAAAGGGTGGCGGCGTAAGCTGCCGCACCGGAGGAGATACCCACCAGCAGGCCTTCGTGTTTGGCCAGCTCGCGGCTAGTGGCGAAGGCGTTGTCGGCTTCGATGGGCATTATTTCGTCAACGACGCTGCGGTCGAAGTTTTTGGGAACGAAGTTGGCGCCGATGCCCTGGATCTTGTGGGGGCCCGGTTGACCGCCGGAAAGCAGCGGCGAAGCGCTGGGCTCGACGGCGATGATCCTGACACGCGGGTTCTGTTCTTTTAAATAAGCACCGACACCGCTGACGGTGCCGCCCGTGCCGACGCCGGCGACGAAGATATCGACTTGTCCGTCGGTATCGCGCCAGATTTCGGGGCCTGTGGTTGCTTTATGGATGGCCGGATTGGCCGGATTGATGAATTGGCCGGGGATAAAAGCGTTGGGAAGCTGGGCTGCCAGCTGCTCGGCTTTATCGATAGCCCCCTGCATCCCGGCAGAGCCGGGAGTTAGTACCAGTTCGGCGCCGTAGGCTTTAAGCAGGTTGCGGCGTTCGACGGACATGGTCTCGGGCATGGTAAGGATGGTACGGTAGCCGCGTGCCGAAGCGACACTGGCCAGGCCGATGCCTGTGTTGCCGCTGGTGGGCTCGATGATGACGGAATCCTTTTGCAGGATTCCCTGGGCTTCAGCAGCGTCGATCATCGCCATGGCGATACGGTCTTTGGCACTGCCAGTCGGATTGAAATATTCCAATTTGGCGATGATAGTCGCCTTAGGGGCAAATTTTTTGTTATAGTTGGTCAGCTCCAGGAGCGGAGTGTTGCCGATCAAGTCGGTCAAGCTGTGGGCAATGTTAGTCATGATATCAAAACCTTTCTTAAAAAATAATAGTGCTGCTTACGGTCCTTACCTGCAACATCGACATTTCTGCCGCTGCTGCTCAACCAGGTCAGCTAAGGTGATGTTATCGACTACTTTATTGACGGCGTCTTTTATTTCGCGCCATACTTCCATGGTCACACATTCGTCGGCCCGGGTGCAGGCATCTTTAGTGTCGTCTACACAGGCCACCGGCGCCAGGTTTCCTTCCAGCAGGCGCAGTATCTCGCCTACGGTGTAGTCCTGGGGCTCTTTGGAAAGCATATAGCCGCCCTGGGCTCCGCGTGCGCTTTTGACAAGTCCGGCGCGACTCAGCTGCGTGATGATCTGTTCCAGATATTTGTCAGAAATATCCTGCCGCTGGGAAATATTCTTAATGGGGATGAAGCTGCCGGTATGATTGTAAGCCAGGTCCAGCATCAGCCGCAAAGCATAACGTCCTTTGGTAGAGATTTTCATAGATACACGTCCTTTCAAAAGCTTGCCCTTATTTTACTACTACTTTACTAGGAATTCAATAGCTAAGTAAAAAAATTTTTTTCACACAAAAAGTTCACAAAGGAAACTTGACAAAATTAGTAGGAATTACTATACTGAAGATGTAATCATACTGAACAACTAGGAAATATGAAAGGACGGATCGCTATGCGGGAAGTTTATTTAGATAATGCGGCAACGACTAAGGTCAGGCCAGAGATCGCCGAGACTATGGCCAAGGTGATGGTAGAAAATTATGGGAACCCTTCCAGTATCTATAAGGTGGCGCAGCGTGCCGCGACGGTTATTGCGACTGCCCGGCAGCAGGTGGCCGACCTGATCGGTGCGTCGCCCAAGGAAATTATTTTTACCGGCGGTGGCAGCGAGGGCGATAATATGCTGATCAAAGGCGTGGCAGCTGCCTATGCGAAAAAAGGCCGGCACATCATCACTACCCAGGTCGAACATCATGCGGTGCTGCATACCTGTGAGGAGCTGGCGAAAACAGGCTTTGAGATCACATATCTGCCGGTAGACGAATTCGGCAGAGTGAGTGCGGCGCAGGTAGAAGCTGCTTTGCGTCCTGATACGATCCTGGTTTCGGTGATGTATGCCAATAACGAGATCGGGACACTGATGCCTATCAGGGAGATCGGCGCTGTGTGCCGTGCCCATAAGGTATTGCTACATACCGATGCGGTACAGGCGGCGGGGCATATCCTCATCGATGTGGCCGCAGATAATATCGACCTGTTGACTTTGACTGCACACAAATTTCATGGACCCAAAGGCGTGGGCGCTGTGTATATCCGTCAGGGCGTGCGTATTCCGGCGTTGATCGCCGGTGGCGGCCAGGAAAAAGGACTGCGAGCGGGTACTGAAAATACAGCCGGTATCGTAGGTTTGGGTATGGCGGCAGCTTACGCTAAAGAAAATATGGCGGCCAACGCCGAAAAAACACGCGCTTTGCGTGACCGACTTATCGAAGGGATTTTGGCAAAGATTCCCGAGGTGCGCCTGAATGGTCATCCAACCGACAGGCTGCCTAATAATGTGAACGTCAGCATCAGGTATATCGAAGGCGAAGGCCTGCTGCTGCTTTTAGACCATCTGGGCATTGCGGCTTCCAGCGGCAGCGCCTGCACGTCGGGTTCGCTTGACCCGTCTCATGTACTGCTGGCTATCGGCCTGCCCCATGAAATTGCCCACGGCTCGCTGCGGCTGACTTTGTCGGAAGATAGCAGCGAGGAAGACGTGGCCTATGTTTTGGCGGAACTGCCGCCGATAGTTGAAAAATTACGGGCTATGTCGCCCCTTTACCACAAATAAGAAAGCAGGTGCAGCTTATGGCATACAGTGAAAAAGTAATGGACCATTTTATGAATCCTCGCAATGTGGGCGTAATGCCCGATGCTGACGGTGTCGGGGAGGTTGGCAACGCCAAATGCGGCGATATCATGAAGATCTTTATTAAGGTCAAGGACAATATCATTACCGATATCAGCTTCCAGACCTTTGGCTGCGGTGCGGCGATCGCTACCAGCAGTATGGCGACGGAACTTGCCAAGGGCAAGTCGGTCGAAGAAGCGCTGGCACTGACTAATTTAGCAGTTGCCGAGGCGCTTGACGGCTTGCCGCCGGTCAAGATGCATTGTTCCAACTTGGCCGCCGACGGTTTGCGTGCCGCTATTTATGACTACAAGGTCAAAAACGGTATGTCTACCGAAGGCATAGATGTTTGTACCGGCTGCTGTCACGACTGCGGCCACTGACAGTTGATTTTGCTGTCAAAATTTTCCACTCCTCCTTTTTATCACAATAGTTTTACAGAAAAACCGCCGGCCTGTGTCAGCGGTTTTTTTGCGGCCAAATTTGTGGTACAATAGGTAAATAAGCAGGATTTAAAACTGCGTCGACGAATATATTTTAATAATTGATAGACGGAGGATGGACCTATGGCAGCAATGGATATTGAAAAAGAGTTTAAAGAGTATTTGGAGATCTTCACCAAGGACGAGGAACTGGGCAAGATCTTAGCCAAAGTCAGCTTTCAGGAGCTGTTCAACGACAAGTTCCTGACCGAGAACAGCAAATACACTTCGATGGACGATCTGATCTGGCGCAGTGGCTTTGGTATTATGAACCTTTTAGAAGTAGAACAGGTGAACCAGGATAAATGGAACGAATATATTGCCAAGAACACCGAATGCCAGACCTGGCATGAATTTGGCAAGCTGGCCATGATCGACTGGATGAAGCATAAATTGGAAGAAGCGAAACAGGCCAAAAACTGATTTGAGCGGCACCGGGGCGAGGGCTTCGGTGCCTTTTTATTTAAGGAAGTGATTTTATGGCGGCAGTTTTGCATGCGTTGCAGGGAATTTTAACGATCGTCATTATGATCGCCACAGGTTTTTATCTGTCGAAAAAAGGCTGGTTTTCCGAAAGCTTCAGTGCGGCTGTAGCGCAGTTGGTAACCAAGGTCTGTCTGCCCACCTATATGATCGTCAACCTGACGGCTAATTTTAGTCACGACCAGCTGATAGCCATGAGCGGCGGGCTGCCGGTACCTATAATTTCCATGGTTATGGGCTATTTTATCGGCCACGGGGTGGCGAAGCTGCTGAAGGTGCGGCGCGAACGGGTGGGTGTTTTCTGCACGGTGTTTTTTGTATCCAACACCATATTTATCGGTCTGCCGATGACGCTGGCGCTGTTTGGCGAAGAAGGCATACCTTATGTGATGCTGTATTATATGGTCAACACTACCATGTTTTGGGTGGTGGCGGTGCACGATATGGCGTCGGACGCCGGTGTGGCTGCTCCCTGGTGCAGCCGTAAGACCTTGAAGGTGGTTTTAAACCCGCCGCTTTTGGGATTTTTGGCCGGTATTTTTCTGGTGCTGCTGGATTGGCGGCTGCCGCTGCCGGTGGAAGCGTCATTTCGTTATTTAGGCGGTATGACCACGCCGCTGGCGATGCTCTTTATTGGTATCGCTATGAGCAAGGCATCGTGGGATGAGATACGCTTTGACCGTGAGCTGGTGGCGGCGATGGTGGGGCGTTTTGTTATCTGTCCGCTGTGCGTGATGGTCTGCCTGCCCTTTTTTACGCTACCGACACTGATGAGCGAGGTTTTCATTATGCAGGCCGCCATGCCGGCTATGACGAACACTTCCATCGTAGCTAAGGTCTATGGCGGCGACTATAGGTACGCAGCCATGCTGACCGTAGTAAGCACGCTGCTGGCAGTGCTTACTACCCCCTTTTATATGTGGGTGCTGCGGGGTTAGTTGCGTTTGGTTAAATGCAATCGCGTTCGCTTATTGACGATAAAAACGAACAAATTTTTACAAAAACTCTTGACAAACAAAACAGTTCGGTTTATGATATGTTTAACGAACAGATGTTTTGAAAGGTCGTGGAGTTATGAAGAAGTTGTTTGTATTAATGCTGATGACTACCATTTTATATACAGGTTATAATCTTGTGCAGGATGATACTGTTTATCATTATGAACAGATTACCGTACATACTGGCGATACCATGTGGGCGATCGCTGACCGCTGGTCTGAACAGGGCGAAGACGTACGCGAAGTGATCTATCGTATCTGCGAGACTAATGCTTTGGACAACACTAATCTGAAGCCGGGGCAGAAGCTTATGATTCCCGTCAAGATGCAGTTTGTCGACCAGCTGATGGTTGCCGAGGCTACAGATACGAAGGGCTGACTAATTACAGCGCCGGCGTAGGAACAGTATGTTAAACAAATAAAGATGCGTTAGGGCGTAGTAAAAAGACGTGCTTGCCGTTAGGCAAACACGTCTTTGTGTTTTTTGTAGACTGTTTTTTGTAGACTGTTTTTGATAGGCTGTCGGGCAAAAGTACTTGCGCAAATGTGGTAAGCAAAAGCCGTTTTAGTACAGAAATGCCGGTAGCAAAATATTAGGGTGCTTTATTTGGCCATGCGATAGATGTTTTCCATATCGGCCGCGTTCAGGGTAACGAAACCGCCGATGGTGCGGCGACCCATAAAGCTGCATTTGTGAGCCAGTTCTTTGATCTGCGCGTCGGTCAGGTCGATATCCATAGCGCTGATGGAAGTGGGCATACCGATGGAACGGAAGAAGTCTTCCATAGCCGCGATACCTTCTAAGGCAGTTTTTTCATCGTTGCCGAAAGTATAAGGCACGTTGAGCACATTGACTGCCAGCTGGGCAAAACGGCTGGGGTCGTGCTTGAGTACATAGCGAGCCCAGCTGCCCCAAATGGCGGCCAGACCGGCGCCGTGGGCCACGTCGAACATACCGCCCAGTTCATGTTCCAGCTGATGGGAAGCCCAGTCACCCTGGCTACGGTCGCCGGTAATATCGTTGTGAGAAAGAGTGCCGGCCCACATGATCTCGGCGCGGGCATCGTAATCGGCAGGGGTTTGCAGTGCCAGCTTCACGTTGCGCATCACGTTGCGCAGCAGGGCTTCGGCCATACCGTCAGTCAGTGCCAGCGCTTTGACGCCGGGCCTGGTAAAGTAACGCTCTAAGGTGTGGATGATGATATCGGTGCAGCCGCTGGCCGTTTGGTAAGCGGGCAGAGTATAGGTAAGCTCGGGGTTGAGGATGGCAAATTTGCAGTAGGCGTAGGGTGATTGCAGGCCCCGTTTAAGCCAGCCGTCTTCGTTGGTGATGACCGAAGCGTTGCTCATTTCGCTGCCGGCAGCGGCAATGGTGAGCACGGCGCCGATGGGGGCACAGGCCTGGGGCGTTTGGCCGCTGTAATAATCCCAAACGTCGCCGGGATTAGTGATGCCGTAGCCGATGGCTTTGGCGCTGTCGATAACGCTGCCGCCGCCTACTGCTAAAATGAAGTCGGCCTGCTCGCGCCGGCAAAGTTCGATGCCCTCGTAGACTTTGCTAAGCCGCGGGTTAGGCACTACGCCGCCCAGGGTGACGTAGCCGAGCCCGGCTTCTTGCAGTGATTGGCAGACCCGGTCTAAAAGACCGGATCTTTGGGCGCTGCTGCCGCCAAAATGCACTAAAACTTTTGTAGCTCCCCGGGCCTTGCACAGCTGGCCCGCTTGGGCTTCCGTATTTTTGCCGAACAGGATCTGTGTCGGCGCGTAATATTTAAACTGTTCCATAATAACAACTCCTTTGGACGGCCAGTAAAATAGCCGCGTATGCTCTTTTATTTATCGTATCGCAAAATGGGCAGTTTGTAAAATGCGGCTGGGCTTTAAAATATGGAAACCAGCAATATTTTGTGATTTCTTGGTGAATTATTTACAGCAGGGCAAGGCTTTTAGGCAGGCTGCGTCGAATAAAGCGGTAAATCGGATAGTTGGGTTAGAGGAGGTAATATCATGCAAGGGAAAAAATGGATCGCCGCGGCACTGGTCTGCGGATTTTTACTGGGACAGGGAACGGCTCCCGCACAGGCCGGTATTTTAGGTAGTGTAGTCAAGGGTGGTGCCGTTTCGCTGCTGGTCAACCAGTTTGCCGACCAGCTGAACAGCGCTATCAATACTTTGACGGCTAAATATCCTATCTCCAGCGATTACGCGACCAAGGTCGTGCCAATCATCACTGTCGGCGATGGCAGTTATGCCGGTGCGGCGCAGGTGTCGGGCCCTAAAGCGCAGGTAGATAAATGCCAGGCTGCTTTGCAGCTGGAAGCATCCTTCTTTAAAAGCTTTCGTGCCAAAGCACTGATCCCGGTAGATAAAGTCGCTATCAGCGGCATCAACCGTGTGCAGGGTGTAGGTGTTTCAGCGCAGATCGACGTTAAGATCTAGGCGTAGCTCAAGTAAAACCCCACAGGAATATTCCTGTGGGGTTTTTTTATGCCCAGGAAGGGTGTTTTATAGTACAGGCTTTTACAAACCTTTAAAGAAGAGGCAAATACTTTACAAAAACTTAAAGCGCACTTTATTCAAAGCAGATGATCCTTTGATACTATGAAGATGTTTCCTGAGCTAAGTTATATTTCAAGAACAACAACAAAGGAGAGAAGAAAATGAAATCCAGAAAATTATTCAAGGTCTGCGCTCTGCTGATGCTGGCTATCCTGAGCTGCCTGTCTTTTACCGGCTGCGGCGGCAGCAAGGCAGAACAAAAGAAATTCGTGATCACCTATCTGCCTAATGAATCTACCGATAAGAATGCCGATGCCAGAAAAGGTATGGCAACTGACCTGAGCAAAGCTCTGGGCATGGAAGTAACCGAGCTGATATCTAACGACTATAACGCCGTTATCGAAGCCATGCGTACCGGCAAAGCCGACATGGCCTATTTTGGCCCCTTAAGCTTTTGCCTGGCCTATGACCGTGCCGGTGTGGAACCGATCGGCATGATCGCTAAAAACAAAGACAAAAAGAACGCTACTTATAAATCAGTTTTGATAACTAACAGCAAAAACAGCGATATCAACGGTATCCAGGATATCAAAGGTAAAACCATGGCTTTTGTTGACCCTAACTCTACCTCCGGCAACCTGATCCCTTCGGCTGCTATTATGAAAGCCTTCCCTAATGAAAAGCTTTCGATGGATGAACTGCACACTAACGGCAAATTCTTCCAGGCGGTCAGCTTTTCCGGCAAACATCAGGCAGGCCTGGCTGCCGTAGTTAAAGGCGACGTACAGGTAGCGCCTATCTCTGACGCTATTTTAGCAGCCGAGCTTGATGCCGGCCGTGCCGATAAAAACGACGTTAAAGTGATCTTTGCTTCAGACCCGATCCCGTCTGAGCCCATGGCTATTCGCAAAGATCTGCCTGCGGACGTGAAAGAAAAAGTTAAACAATTTGTTTTGAGCTACGACAACGCTGCTTATTACAAAGGCGTTATGGGCGCTGAAGATAAACGCTTCGTAGAATGCAGTATCGACGATTATAAAGGCATCATCGAGCTGAACAAAGCTTTAAACAGCAGCAAATAAGTTGGAACAGAGGCCGGCGCTGCCCGGCCTTTTTTATAGGAGGAAGCCATGAGCACGGTTTTAAAAATGGAGCATATCGAAAAAATTTACGGCAATCAGGTCCGCGCTCTGACTGATATCAACCTTGAGGTCAGTTCCGGCGAGTTCGTTGCCATCATCGGTCCGTCCGGGTCGGGCAAATCTACCCTGCTGCGGACCATCAACCAACTGGTTTTACCCAGCAGTGGCCGCGTTTATATCGACGGTGAAGAGATAACCGGTGCCGGCGGCAAACAGCTGCGTCTGCAACGGCGCAAGGTGGGTATGATCTTTCAGCATTATAATCTTGTACACCGTCTGTCGGTAATGCAAAACGTGTTGCACGGACGGCTGGGTTATATGTCGGCCATGGACGGGATGCTGGGCAACTATACAGAAGCGGATAAGCGCAAGGCGATCGAACTGCTGCAGGAAATAGATATGGGCGACCGTTTGTATAACCGTGCCAGCGATCTGTCGGGCGGGCAGAAACAACGGGTTGGCATTGCCAGGGCCATCATGCAGGAGCCGAAGTTGCTTTTGTGCGATGAGCCTATCGCTTCGCTGGACCCCAACGCTTCTAAAATAATCATGGACCTGATTTACCAGATGACCCAGCGGCGCAATATCGCCTGTATCGTCAATCTGCACCAGTTAGACGTAGCCATGCGTTATGCTACGCGCATCATTGGCCTGGCCAAGGGCGAGCTGGTGTTTGACGGGCCGCCCCAGCAGCTGAACAACGAAGTGATCGAGAAGATCTATAATACTTCAATGGAAAACTTGATCATTAAACAGGGTGAACATTATGCCTGAAAAAATAAATATTATGAATCCCCGTGAAAAACAGGTCTATACCTGGTTTTTAGTGACCGTTATCGTACTGTTTACGCTGGCGACTTATATTTCCAAATTCAATCCTTTGGAAGTGCTCATGGAGCAGGGGGAGTTTTGGAAATTCCTGTTCCAGGATTTTCTGCCACCCCGCTTCAAAGCGTCGCCGGTGGTAGTAGAATCTATTTTAGTGACTTTGGCGCTGGCAGTTTCGTCCAGTTTTGTGGCGGCTGTTTTTGCCTTCCTTTTCGCAGTTTTCGGCAGCACTTCGCTGTCACCGTGGACGGGTCTGGCACGGGGCATTCGTGGCCTGGCCACCTTTCTGCGCAATATCCCGACACTGGTCTGGGCCTTTATCCTTTTTTCTTCACTGGGCATCGGCACGGGCGTTGGCTTTATTGCGCTGCTCATCTCCACCTTCGCTTTTATGACGAGGGCCTTTATCGAAGTCATCGACGAGGTTTCCGGTGATGCTATGGAGGGGCTGACGGCTTGTGGCGGCACTTTCTGGCAGAAGGTCTGCCAGGGTATAGTACCGACCTGTCTGACCCAGTTTATCGCCTGGTTCCTGTACTGCATCGAGCTGAATATCCGCGCCTCAACGATCGTGGGCATGGTAGGTGGCGGCGGTATCGGGCTGGTACTGTTTTCCTACATCAAGTCTTTTAATTATGCCGGTGCGGCCGGTATAATCATGGTTATTGCGGTCATGGTAATTATGGTGGAATTTTTAACTAATTATCTGCGGAGAAAGGTGTTGACATAAAATGGAAAATACTCTGACGCAGGCTGGCAGCCTGCAAAAGCCTGAATTAGTCAATGGCAGGCTACGGGTCGCCAAAGCCGGGCAGGATCGGGAAGTACGCTTGTTTTTAGCGGCGGTGACCGTAGTTTCCATCGTAGCTTTGTATTATTTGCAGCTGGATTGGCTGAAGCTGCTTACCCGTCTGCCTGATTTGGGGAAGACCTTCGGCCTTTTGGCATTGCTTGATTTTCATGAGTTCGGCCTGACATTGGAGGCATTTATGCAAACGGTGGCCATCACTGTGCTGGCCACTATTTACAGTGTGGTCGTGGGGTTGGTGCTGGCGGCTTTTGGTGCACGCAACCTGATGAAAAATAAATTTGTGACTTATGGGCTGAGCGCGTTCTTTACCTTTCTGCGTGCCGTGCCGACGCCGGTTTGGGTGCTGCTGGCGCTGGTCTGTATTGGGTTAGGGCCTGCGGCGGGCATCGTGGGGTTGTGTGTCCATGCGACAGCCTTTTTTGGCCGCGCCTTTACCCAAAGCTTTGAAGATGTGCCCGACGAGGTCATCGAGGCGCTGGAAGCTACAGGTGCCAGCAAGCTGCATATTTTCCTGTCGGCGGTGCTGCCTGCGGCTGCGTCGCAGATCATGGCCTGGACGGGACTGCGTTTTGAGATCAATTTCTCCGAATCAGCGATTTTGGGTATGATCGGCGCGGGCGGCATCGGTTTTGCCATCGCCAATAATATCCAGGCTTATCAGTTCGGTGCGGCCGGTGTGGCGATCTTACTGGTGTTTGTGTTTGCCTATTGTGTGGAGCTTACTTTTACGACGATCAAGAAAAACTATATTTAACAGATAAAGGGTGAGGAAATGAACAAAAAAGAGCTGTTTCGCATCATGGCGGCTGCCGATAGCAGTATGCTGCGTGAACTGGCGCAGCCGCTGGCGGCTAAGTACGGTGTCAGCATCGTCAAGGAGCCGGCTAAAACTTTGGCTATGATCAAACTGCGGGAGCCGGTCCAAAACAGCCTGTTTTATCTGGGTGAGGCGCTGGTCTGCGATATTGTAGTGGAGCTGGGCGGCACTAAGGGAACTGCAGTGTTTCTGGGAGATGATTTCGACAAGGTCAGCGCCATGGCGGTCATCGACGCGGCCTTTAATAAAAAGGTGGCGGAAACAGCCGAGCTGACGACGGTGCTGGAACGCCTGGCAGCCCGCCGCCAAAAAGAGCTGGAGCTGGAAAACGGGCTGTATGCCAAAACTATAGTCGATTTTCAGTCCATGGATCAGGAGTCAGAGTTATGAACAAAGATTACGAATTTGATTTTGTTTACGATACCCAGGCTGGGTTCCGTCTGCTGCTGGAGGCTTTAAGTAACCCGGGACGCACGGTGGAACTGGGCGCGCTGGCACAAAAGCTGGACGGAACTTACGCCATGCAGCTGACGGTTGCAGCGATTCTGCTGGATAACGAGGTCAACTTTGCCGTTTGCGGTGACCCTGAACTGGCGGACAGGATCACCGAGCTGACATTGGCGCAACCGGTGAACCTTAGTGCTGCCCAGTATATTTTTGTAACGGCTGGAGCTGATTTGCCGGAAGTTGTGGCAAGGGCCAAATGCGGCACGTTGCGCGATCCTCAGCAAAGCGCGACGGTGATCCTCGCGGCGGCTGACTTGCAGGTGGGTAAGCTGCAAAAACTCAGTGGGCCAGGCATCAAAGGTGTGCAGGAGATCATTATGTGCCCTGAATTACAGGAAGCCTTGCTGCTGCGCGATGCCCAGTGTTATGAATACCCGCTGGGACTCGACTTTTTTGTAGTTGATAAACGGGGTTGCCTGATGGGCATACCACGCAAAACACGATTGGAGAGCAGGTGAACAGATGGCTTATGTAGCAGTTTCCGGCGGACAGGAAGCTATAGAAGAAAGTATCAGGCTGCTGCACTGCCTGCGGGGCAGCACCTTTAAAGAACTGGACATAGAAGCGATCGAAAAAAAGCTGTCGCTGCTGGTAGATAGAGTAATGAGCGAAGCGGGGCTGTATGCGCCTGTTTATGCGGCGCTGGCTTTGAAACAGGCCGAAGGCAGCATCGAAGAAGCAGTTTTTCTGCTGCGTGCTTACCGCTCTACCCTGAGCCGCAATTATTATACCCTGCCTGCCAGCGGCGCAGATATGCGCGCCGTGCGCCGGATCTCGGCGGCTTTTAAAGATATTCAGGGCGGGCAGATATTAGGTGCGACCTATGATTACACGCATCGCCTGATCGAGTTTAAACAACCGGCGGCGGTAGAGCTGTGCGCCCAAAGGCAGGCCCGGCTGGAAGCTGCCCGGCCTGTACCTGTGGCCAAACTGCCCCGTGTTTCCGACTATCTGAAGCAGGAAGGGCTGATAGATACACCGGCTGCTGCTGAGGACGAGCCTGTGGATGTGACAAAAAACGTACTGGAGTTTCCCTGTGAACGCAGTGCTCGCCTGCAAACTCTCGCTCGCGCTGATGGCGGCTTCGTGGGCGGGCTGGCCTATAGCTCGATCCGTGGTTATGGCGCCGTCCACCCCACGGTGGGCGAGCTGCGCTGCGGCTATGTAGAGTTGGAGGTTCCTTATTTGTTTGATGAAAATGAGACCATCTGCATCGGCGAGATACTGTTGACAGAGGTGGAGGGTTTTATCCCTGAGGACGATGATAAAAAGTTGAAGCTGGCCGTGGGTTATGGCGCTGTTTTCGGACGTAACGAGAATAAGGCTATTGCTATGGCGGTGCTGGATGCTTCGCTGGAGACCGCTGGTACGGCGCCGACCCAGGACGAGGAATTTGTACTGCTGCACGGCGATTCGCTGGAGATGAATGGCTTTATTTCCCACTTAAAGCTGCCCCATTACGTCACCTTCCAGTCCAAGCTGGATAGTGTGCGCAAAACCAGAAAGGAGCCGTCCCATGAATCCTGAATATAATTTTGCGTTTTTGGATGAAGGCTCTAAACGGGAGATCCGGCGCAGTATTTTAAAAGCGGTGGCCGTGCCCGGCTATCAGGTGCCCTTTGGCTCCCGTGAGCTGCCCATAGGCCGTGGTTGGGGCACGGGCGGTATCCAGCTAACCCTGTCGCTGATCGGGCCGCAGGACGTGCTCAAGGTCATTGACCAGGGCAGTGACGACAGTGTCAATGCCGTCAACATCAAAAAATTTATCCATTTATGCAGCGATGTAGCGACTACTACCGATACGGAGGCAGCAACGCTGATCCAAACCCGCCACCGTATACCTGAAGAGCATCTGCGCAATGATCAGCTACTGGTCTTTCAGGTGCCGCTTCCCGAACCGCTGCGAGTGATCGAGCCCAGCGAGGAAGTGACGAAGCTGATGCACGCCGAGGCCGATTATACGGGCATTTGGCTGCAATTATATGAAAGCATTATGAAATACGGCAAGGTGACTATCGCAACGGAATACCCGGTGACGGTAGAAGACAGATACATAATGAATCCCAGCCCTATCCCCAAATACGATAACCCCAGGCTACACGAGGCCGAATGTCTGTACCTTTTTGGAGCGGGACGTGAAAAGAAGATCTACGCCATACCGCCCTATACCAAGGTGGTATCGCTGGCTTTTGACGATGTGCCCTTTGAGATCGAGCATCTGGAAGGCCGCCGCTGCCGTTTATGCGGTGCCGAAAACGTCTATTTTGATGAGATACTTGACCGAGAGAGCGGTGCCGTCAGCTACCAGTGCTCCGATACGGGGTATTGCGCTAAACGTAGGCAGATGAAGGAGGTGGAGTGCTGATGCGGACCCAGGAGCAGTATTACAAAGATACCCTGAAAAACAGGACGGTTTTAGAGCGGGAGGAAGTGCTGCAATGCACCTGTCCCTATGTGCGCTGTGAGTGGCACGGTAACTGCCGTGCTTGCGTGGCTCTGCACCGTTATCACGCCAGCCATCTACCCTGTTGTTTACAGCCTCTGCTGCGCGAAAAAATAACGGCGCTGGCGGGAATCTGTGAAATGGAAACGACGCAGAAGGCCAAGGAATCAGAGCAGTTCCGTGACTATGTGGCGGAACAGGACGCTTTGCTGGGAAAGGAGCGGCAGGGATGACAAGAAACGAAGAAGCGGTTTTACAGGTACGCGATCTGCTGCTGCGCTACGGCGAAGGCTGTGAATATTGCCGGGGGCAGAACCGGCTGGAAAAGAACCGCTGTCTCCACTGTGGTACGGTCTGGGCCGTACGCGATGTATCATTTGACGTTTACCCCGGCGAGGTATTGGGGATCGTTGGTGAATCCGGTTCCGGAAAATCCAGCGTGATGAAAAGCCTGTATTTCGACCATCAGGTAACAGGTGGCAGTGCATATTTACAGCAGTACCAGCAGGGGGCGGCCAATATTTTCGCTGCCAGTTCCCAGCAGCGTCGTCACATCAAGAATCATCTTATGGGTATGGTCTATCAAAATCCACTTTTGGGGCTGCGTATGGATTATTCTGCGGCAGCTAACGTGGCCGAAAAGATCATCGCTGCCGGTAATCGCAATGTGGCATTTATGGATGGCAGGACAGTAGAACTTTTGGAAGCGGTGGAAATACTCACCTCACGCCGTGCCGAGCCGCCGAAAAATTTTTCGGGTGGCATGCAGCAGCGGGTGCAGATATCCAAGGCGCTGGCCAATAATCCCCAGCTGCTATTGTTGGATGAGGTGACTACGGGGCTGGATCTTTCAGTACAGGCCAAAGTGTTGGACCTGATACGAAAGATCCGTAGCCGCTATAATATATCAATTATTTTAGTTTCCCATGATCTGGCTGTTATCAGGATGCTGGCCGACAGGACCATGGTGATGCTGGACGGGCAGGTTGTGGAAAGCGGACTGACGGATCAGATACTGGAGGACCCACAGCACGCTTACACCCAGCAGCTGGTGCACTCATTGCTCTAATAGCGGCAGCCCCGCAGGAAAGGATAGACTATGAAAACAGCTATTTATAACGGTAAACTTATCACCCCCGACGCAGTTCTGGAGAAGCAGGTTTTGGCTGTGGAAAACGACCGTATTGCGGCCATTATTCCCGAGGACGCTATCGACCTGGGACAGTATGACGAAACTATCGACGCTCATGGCCGTTACATCTGCCCCGGCTTCATCGACACTCATTCCGACAAGATCGAACAGATCATCCAGCCTCGTCCCACCAGCGTTATGGATTTTGAAATGGGTCTGAAAGAGATCGAGCGCCAGCTCATTAATCAGGGCATTACCACCATTTTCCATTCCATATCGCTGTATCAGGACGACTATTTCGGCGCCTCTGAGCTGCGCTACAAAAAGAATGTGCTCAAGCTGGCCGAGCTGATCAATAATATCCACGAGCGGCACCATCTGATCCATCACCGGCTGCATCTGCGGATCGAGATCGATAATCTGGACGCCTTTGATATCGTCAGCAAAATGCTGCAGGAAAAGACTGTGCACCAGATCTCCTTCATGGATCACACGCCGGGACAGGGGCAGTACCGCAATATCGAAACTTATCGCAAAACCATCACTGCCTATCATGGCGAAACAGTTACCACGCTGGGTTTTGAGGGCGTACTGGAGCATCATAAAAATAAAATTACACTCAGCTTCGAGCAGCTGCACGAGTTGGCACGGCTGGCTGGTGCCAATGATATACCAGTGGCTTCCCACGACGACGATACGGCAGCCAAGCTGCAGGTCAATAAGGAACTGGGCGTAGCTATCAGCGAGTTCCCCATTACCATCGATGTGGCTAAACAGGCGCGGGAACTGGGACTGGCCACGGTGGTCGGCGCGCCTAACATTCTGCTGGGTGGTTCCCATACGGGCAATCTGTCGGCAGCCGAAGCCATCACAGAAGGCTGCGTCGATATCCTCTGCTCCGATTATTATCCGGCTGCCATGCTGCACAGCATCTTTATCATGCACAAGCAGCACGGCGTGCCCCTGCCGGAAATAGTCAACAAGCTGACGCTGAACCCGGCTAAAGCCATGCGTATCGATGCGGATTACGGCTCGCTGGCCGTTGGCAAAAAGGCCGATCTTTTGGTCATTAAGATCATGGACGGCTATCCGGTCATTACCCACGCGCTGCTGGATGGCAAAGTCATCTCGCAGCTGGAATACAGGGTCTAAGGAGGGCATATGGAGATACTTGCCATTGAAGGGCTGACAAAGAACTTTTACCTGCATAATCTGGTCAAAACTATCAAAAGCTGCCACGATATCTGCTTCACCCTGCATGAGGGTGAATTCATCGGCATCGTGGGCCGGTCGGGCGCCGGCAAATCCAGTATCCTCAAGTGTATCAACCGCACCTACCTGCCACTGCAGGGTTCTATCATCTACAACAGCGAGGCTTTCGGCCCCATCGATCTGGCACAGGCCGACGAACGGCAAATGCTGCAGCTGCGCCGCTACGAGATCGGCTATGTGGCCCAATTCCTTAACGTGATGCCTCGTACCACGGCCAAGGAACACGTGATGTCGGCCCTGCTGGATATTGGCGTTGGCAGCATTGAGGCCGAAGCGCGCGCCAAGGAGATGCTGGCTTATTTCCGCCTGCAGGAGGAGTTGTGGGATATCTACCCGCAGACCTTTTCGGGTGGCGAAAGGCTGCGCCTGAATTTGGCCCATGCCATGGTCAAACGGCCCCGCTTGATGCTGTTGGATGAACCGACGGCGTCGCTGGATAACAATACCAAGTTGCTGGTCAAAGACATTTTACAGCAGCTGAAAGCAGAAAAAACCAGTATGCTGGGTATTTTCCACGATCTGGAGTTTATGGAAGGGGTCTGTGATAAGGTCTTTAATATGTCGGAAGGGAGTTTTAATTGATGAAGGGCGACCTGCATCTACATTCTACCTATTCCGACGGCAGTGCCACTGTGACCGAGCTGATCCAGCAGGCACTGAGCAAAGGGCTGACCCATATTGCCATCACTGACCATGACCGTGTGCCCCGCTGCGGCGATATACCACCGGTGACTACATTGAAGGTGATGCCTGGCATTGAGATCTCGGCCTATGACTTTGTGCAGCGGCGCAAAGTGCATATATTGGGTTACGCCATGCGTGATACCCGTCAGGTCACCGCCTTTTGCAGGCCGCTATTGGAACGGCGGCAGGCTAACAGCCTGCGGCAGATAGCTATTTTGGCCGAACAGGGCTTGCGTATCAGGCCGCAGAATTTTGTTAAACGGGCCGGTCACGTGATCTACAAGCAGCATATCATGGAATATCTGGTTGGTTCGGAGCAGGCTGGGGATATGTTTGGCAGTTTTTACCATACTACCTTTAAAAACGGTGGCTGCTGCGATTTCGACATCGAATACCTTGATGCCCTGGCAGCCGTTCGCGTCATTACAGAGGCAGGAGGTATTGCCGTGTTGGCTCATCCGGGTCAGCAGCAGAACCTTGATTTGGTGCCGGCACTGGTCAAACAGGGCTTAAAGGGCATCGAGCTGGCGCATCAAAAAAACTCGGCGGAGGACAGATGCGCCATTGTAAGGATGGCGGAGCAGTATGGGCTGCTATTGACCGGCGGCAGTGACTACCACGGCACTTTGGAGGCTGGCAGCAGCGAGCTGGGATCGCAGCTGGCGACCGAAGCGGCCATTAGCAGGATCTTTAGCAGTAGCAGCAGCAAATAAAAAGAACGCATTAAAATGCGTTCTTTTATTATTTATACTGTTGTTTGCGCTCTTTGCGCCTGGTCTTCTTCTCTGCTTCAGCCTCTTTGTCGGCAGCGCGTTTTTTGTAATCGGTATAAAAAAAGTACAGGCAAGCGGGGACGCCGACGGCGAAAAAGCCGATCCAGCGGTTGCCTAAAAAATATTCTGTCGCCATACCGGCGGCAAAGGTTGCGATAATTACATAAAGCATGGGCAGGCTCCTTTATAGTAAATTTAAAATTTCTTCGCTGACGCTGATATTCTTCTGTGGCACCTTCTGCCAGTCGAACAGGGGCAGCAGCTGGGTGGGGCTTAGCGGCTGCGGCTTTGGCAGCAGGCCCGCCAGAAAGGCAAGGACGCCAATAACGTGGCGTGAGTCGCTGAAGCGCTGCCGCAGGCAGCCTAAATCAAGATCATGGTCACGTTTGGCAAGCCGTCTGCCGTCGGGGGCAGTTAAAAGCGGCACATGAAAAAAGCGGGGTGGGGCAAAGCCCAGTAAACGGTACAGATACAGCTGCTGCGGCGTAGAACTGAGCAGGTCGCAGCCGCGCACTACTTCGGTAACGCCCATCAGGGCATCGTCAATGACGACGGCCAGCTGATAGGCATAAACGCCATCACTGCGCTGCAAGATGATATCGCCGCATTCGGCGGCCAGATTTTGCTGCTGCGGTCCGTAATGTCCGTCAGTGAAGCTGACAGTGGTGTCTGGCAGCAGCAGCCTTTGGGCCGGTTGGCGGCTCAGGGCTTTTTGCTGCCTCTCGGCAGGTGTCAGCTGGCGGCAGGTGCCGGCGTACAGCACGCGGCCGTCGCTTAAATGAGGGGCCTGGGCTGCGTGCAGCTCGGCCCTGTTGCAGAAGCAGGGATAGGTGAACCCCTGTTTTTGCAGTCTGGCGAAATATTCGGCATAAATAGCAAAGCGCTGGCTTTGGCAGTAGGGGGCGTCCTTACCGCCGCTGCTGCCGCCTGTATCCCAGTCCAGTCCCAGCCAGTGCAGGTCGTCTTCTAAAAGTTGGGCGTTGAGGTCGGGGCAGCGGGGCTTGTCCAGGTCTTCGATGCGCAGGGTGATGCTGCCGCCCTGCTTTTTTGCTGATAACCAGGCCAGCAGGGCACAGAACACGTTACCCAGGTGCATCCTGCCGCTGGGGGTGGGTGCGAAACGCCCGCAGACAGTTTTTGCCATAAGACCGCTCCTTTCAGACTTTTTTCTTATTGTATCATTTTGCAGGGCGCAAAAAAAGCTTTGACAGTAAAATAAAACAGCGTCCGCACGGATGCGGGCGCTGTTTGTTCAACAGTAGTTACTTGTAGAACGGCCAAACGATAGGGATAACGATCATGGAAACGATAAAGCTGACCAGGATCAACGGTGTGCCTGCTTTAACATAGTCCATAAACCTGTAGCCGCCGGGTCCTAAAACCAAAGTGTTAGGCGGTGTGCCGACAGGTGTTGCATAAGCGCAGGCGATACCGATAGTGATCGACATCAAAACTGCGTGCGGCGAGGCGTTTATCTGCGCAGCGATAGCCAGGCCGATGGGGCAGATAAGGGTGGCCGTAGCCGTATTGGACATAAATTGGGTCAGGACACAGGAAACGATAAACAGCAGGGCCGTAACGAATAAGGGGGAGGGCGCGCCGCCTAAAGTTTCAACACATAATTTAGCTAAAAGCTTGCCGGCGCCAGTTTTATCCATAGCGGTAGAAACTGACAGCATACCTGCGAACAGGAAGATTGTGACCCAGTCGATGCTGGCGTACGCTTGCTTCTCGGACAGGCAGCCTGTTAAAACGGCGATGATAGCGCCGATGATGGCGGCCATTTCCAGGGTAATGAATTTCAGCTCCAGCGCCATAACGATAACGACGCCTAAAAGGATCAGGCCGGAAATGATTTGTTTGTTGGAGCTGGCAGAGCTGATCTCAAACTCCTGCTCTACTTCTACGTTGGGGTCGACAGTTACTTTGGGCAGAAAGCGGTAGCCGATGAACATCATATAAATGATGCCGGCAATGGCGATAGGGATACCGATATAGGCAAATTCAAAGAAGCCAAAAGGCCTGAAGCCTGCCTGTGCCAAAGTATCGGAAGCGATCAGGTTCGGCGGGGTGCCGATAATGGTAAAAATGCCGCCGAAGGCCACGCCAAAAGCCAAAGGCAATAACTGGCGGGAGGCTGGCAGTTTAGCCGCTGCGCAGATACCTAAAACAACGGGCATCAGGCAGGCGGTAGTGCCGGTGTTAGATAAAAATCCGGAGAGTACGGCGCCGACGATCATGATACCCAGCATCAGGTTCTTCTCTTTGGTACCGAATAAAAGCACTACCCTTTTACCAATGCTTTGGGCCAGCCCCGTATGGAACATGGCGGCGCCGACGACAAACATTCCGGCGAACAGGACGACGGTGGAGTTTGCCAGACCGGCAAAAACTGCTTTCGGAGGAATAAAGCCCAAAAGCCCGCAGGCTATCGCTCCGCCCATGGCGGTTACCGCAAGAGGTATCAGTTCAGTGATGAAAAATACGGCGATGATAGCTAATAGTAATAGAAATTGTACGTCCGGGGTCATAATTATCAACTCCTTCTCTCTGGAAAATAAGTGCGCCCTACTAAATACACAAAATTCATAATAGTAAGACTATTTAGGGGTGAAAAATACCGCAGAAATAATGCGCCTGTTACAAGGTGTATGAGAGTACCTTTGAACATTATTCTGCGGTATAAAGAACAAATATTTTATTTTCGAGAAGTCGCCTGGCGTTTACAGAGGAATATTACCGTGGCGTTTGGCCGGACGCGTCTCACGCTTACTTTGCAGCATCTGCAAAGCGTTGATGATAGTGGGGCGGGTGTTTTGCGGCTCGATGACCATGTCGACCATACCGCGCATGGCGGCCTGATATGGCGTGGCAAAGTTATCGATATATTCCTCAGTCTTAGCTTTAACGTCGGGGTCGTTCTTGAAAATAATATTCGCCGCGCCGGCAGGTCCCATAACGGCGACCTCGGAGGTTGGCCAGGCGATGACCTGATCGGCATTAAGATCCTGCGAGCACATGGCGATATATGAACCGCCGTAAGCTTTACGGGTAATAACGGTGATCTTGGGCACGGTTGCTTCCGAATAGGCATACAGCATTTTGGCGCCGTGGCGGATGATGCCGCCATACTCCTGGTTACAGCCGGGGAGGAAACCGGGCACGTCGACCAGGTTCAGCAGAGGGATGTTGAAAGCGTCGCAGAAGCGGATGAAGCGTGCCGCTTTATCAGAGGCGTTGATATCAAGGCAGCCGGCCATGACTCGTGGATGGTTGGCGATGATGCCTACAGTCTGCCCATCCATACGGGCGAAACAGGTGATGATATTGGTAGCCCAGTATTGCTGGGACTCGTAAAATTCGCCGTTATCTACGATCGAAGTAATGACGGTCTTCATATCGTAGGCCTGATTGGAATTATCAGGCAGCAGAGTATTGAGGCTGGGATCGATGCGCTGCGGGTCGTCGCCTGTTTCTACGATGGGCGCGCATTCCAGATTGTTGGAAGGCAAAAAGCTCAGCAGATAGCGGATCTGTTCCAGGCAGTCAGCATCGTTTTCAGCGGCAAAATGTGCTACGCCCGAAGTGTTGTTGTGGGTCATAGCGCCGCCTAATTGTTCCTGGGTCACGTCTTCACCGGTAACGGATTTAACTACCGCCGGGCCGGTGATGAACATTTTAGAAGTATTTTTGACCATATAAATAAAATCAGTCAAAGCAGGGCTGTAAACAGCGCCGCCGGCAGAGGGGCCCATGATTGCGGAGATTTGGGGGACAACACCGGAAGCGATAGTATTTTCAAAAAAGATTTTGCCGTAGCCGGAAAGTGCATCAACTGCTTCCTGGATACGTGCGCCGCCGGAATCGTTGAGTCCGATCAGGGGCGCGCCCATTTTCAGGGACAGACGCTGTACTTTGACGATCTTGGCTGCGTGCATTTCACCTAAGGAGCCGCCTTCAACGGTGAAGTCCTGAGCGAAAACATAGACCAGACGACCATCGATAGTGCCATAACCGGTAGTGACGCCTTCGCCGGGAAGTTCTTTTTTAGCCTGACCAAAATTGGTGCAGCGGTGTTTGACAAAACGGTCCAGCTCGACGAAGGAATTTTCGTCCAGCAGGGCGGTGATCCTTTCACGGGCGGTCATTTTACCGGCTGCATGTTGTTTAGCGACGCGTTTTTCACCGCCGGCAGCCAGGATCACTGCAGACTTTTGGAGCATTTTTTCGATTTTGTCTTGAGTTGACAAGGTGAGCACCTCCATCATGATTTGAGAAAACTTATTTCAGCAGCGGCTGTTTTACAAGGCTGCCTGAAGCCGCTGTGGCAGGCAATGTAAGTGAGCCATGCCCGCCTGCAAAATTTTTTTGGCCCTGCATCTGGCTAATCGTTGTTAAGCGTTGCTTTTGATAAAATCGACGATGGAACCGGTTGGGGTACCGGGGGTAAAAACTTCGGCTACACCTGCGGCTTTCAGACCGGGGATATCGGAGTCGGGGATAACGCCGCCGCCGATGACCAGCACGTCGGTGAGCCCTTTAGCTTTGAGCAGCTCGACTACTTTAGGGAACAGAGTATTGTGTGCGCCGGAAAGCAGGCTAAGGGCGACTACTTTAACGTCGTCCTGTAAAGCTGCTTCGGCGATCTGCTCGGGGGTAAGGCGGATGCCGGTGTAAATAACTTCAAAGCCTGCGTCACGCAAAGCGCGGGCCACTACCTTAGCGCCGCGGTCATGCCCGTCAAGTCCTGGTTTTGCTACTAAAACACGAGTTGTCATGTCAAACACTCCTTCATCAAGTTAAGATTGCTAAACTTTAGTTCGCAGACGGTAAAAGTCTGCGGCTGGTTTTATTTGCTTTAATTATATAATTGATAATTTTATTTGGAAAATATGGATAATTGTTATGTAAGTGGGTCGAAATTGATAAGCTGACGGTAAAAAACGGCAGAAAAGACCAGTTTGGCTATTGAAAACAACCTAAAACCATTCAGAGAGGAATTTACAGGCTGTACTGCTGCGTCAGGTTATTAAATTTTTACACATAGCTATCAAAAAATATTATAGGATGTTAAAAATAATAAAATTTTTTTAAGAAAAATCGGTTTGTGATATTTTAGTAACATAGCAGGATAAGTTGGCGCAAAAGCGAATTATAACAGCAGTAATAATAAAGAGGTGATAGACATGACCGAAGAAAAAGAATTACAGCCTGTAGATATAGAGTGGGAAGCCGAAAAAATCTGCCGCTGGGGCGCTGCCCGCGCCGGGGTTATCGTAGTGGCCCCTTTGGTGGGCACCATGGCGCTGATGGCCAATGAGGTCTATATGATCATGCGCCTGGGCGAACTGCGTGGTATCAAACTGGATGAGAGTGCCGTTTTGGGGCTTTTGACTTCGTTGGGGGCTACTTTCGTAGGTCAGACCTTGGTGACACTGATCCCCATAGCGCCGATCCAGGTGCCGGTGGGCGTTTCGGTAACCTATGCCGTAGGTAAGGCCGCTAATGCCTGGATCAAGGCGGGCCGTCCCGAGGATATCGCCGCTTTTAGGGAAGTCTATGAAGAAGCCCGCAAAGAGGGCATGAAGCACAGCGACGATTTTGAAAAAATGGATTGCAAGGATACGCCGCTGGGAGACGAAAGCAAGCGCTTCGAACTGAAGGAACTGAAACAGGCCCTGAAAGAAAAATCGGGCCAGCTGTTCAATAAAATAGAAAAGCATGCCGATCGTGCTGAAACGGTCCTGTCGGAGAAAATGACGGCAGTCAGCGAAAAGCTGTATCCGCTTAAAGCAAAAGGGCAGCTGTGGTTTTCGGCCCAGAAATGGGAACAGCTGAGCAAGGGCCAGCTGGTAGTGCCCTATGACGAGATCATGGCCTATGTGCAGCAAAGCCTTGCCGGCAGCGAATTTTCGCTGCAAGCGCTGGCGTACGCCGAGCCGGATCTTTTGCGGCTGGAAGTACATCACGCCACCCACGGCACCCTGGAGCTGTTGCTGCGGGTAGATGTTTTCAGCGTCGCTGCCGGGTCGGCCTTCACAAGGCTGGAACTGGTTGATTTTACGGTGACGGATAATGATTTTGCCCAACTGGTAGTAGAACTGATGGGCAGCAAGCTGATTTTGGCCATCGTCGATCTTTTGGTCGACCGGGTAGACATAGACGGCGACAGCATCACTACCAAGTATGAGCAGGGCAGTATCAGTATCGATTTTACAGCGGCCTTGCAGCAAAGCAAGGTGCAGCAGAAAAAAGTATTGGACCACTCGCTGTTTGATGTGCTGCATTTAGTGGGGCTGGTGCCTCAGCCTGACGGGGTTTTAGTTAAAGCAAAAACAGAATGGAAATAATAGAAGGCGCCGCCTGCAAGCGGCGCCCTCGTTATTTCTTTTGCCTTTTTGCCGGTTTCGGTGTAGAATATACTTACCTAACTATGTATATGTATATGTAGTTAAGAAGGAGGAAATTGAGTGATTCGTAAAACTTCTGCCATGGTAGAAGCGGGTATTTTAGCCGCTATCGCCATTGTTTTTGCTATTATCAGCATGTATGTGCCGGTGGTTGGCAGCTTTGTTAATTTTTTATGGCCTTTGCCTATCGCTATCTGCGGTATGCGTAACGGACTGCGCTGGAGTATCATGACGCTGATCGTCGCCGATATCGCTGTAGCTGTTCTTATCAGCCCGCTGCACGCTTTTTCGCTGCTGGCTGCTTTTGGTTTAGTGGGGCTTACTTTAGGTGAATGTATGCGCCGCGAATATAAGCCTTTCAAGCTGATGCTGATCAGCTCGATGGCCTGCCTGATCTCTATCGGCGCCAGCTTTTTGATAGCGCTGTATATCATGGGCATCCACCCGGTGGATATGATGTTCACCTCGCTGGAGGAGGCCGCCCGTGAAAGCGCTGGTTATTATCAGTCGATGGGCATGAGCGAGACCGAGATCGAAGCTGCCGTTAAAAGCAACGCCGAGATGCTGCGAATGATGCGCCTGATCATGCCGGGAGCATTTTTCCTGTGCGCCCCGATCATCGCTTTCGTCAACTATCTGGCGGCCCGCAAGATCTTGAGCAAGCTGGGTGCTGCTTTTGACGAATTCCCGCCCTTTACCCACTGGAACGTACCGGGCTGGCTGCTGTGGCCTTACGGCATTTCTCTGCTGCTGGTAACTTACTATGTGCAGTACCCGGAAAGCCTGATGTACCATATCGCAGTCAATCTGCAGGTGATCACCAGTGTGTTCTTCGTACTGCAGGGCATCGCCCTGATCTACTGGTGGCTTGATAAAAACAACAAGCCTAAATGGTGGGGCACGGCGGCAGTGGCTTTACTGTTTTTCGTTCAGATATTTTCTCAGATCATTGTGTTTGTTGGCGCTTTTGACCTGGTGTTCGATTTCCGCAATCTCAGCGGTAAAAAAACTTCAAAACGCGCATAGAGATGAGGCGAGTATATGTTTAACAAAATTTGGGATTCCCGCAGTGATATCATACCGTTGATTTTGATCGTTTTCCTAACGTTCATCATCGGTTTTTACGAGCCCTTGTGGCTGCCGCTTTGTATCATGCTGATTGGGATAGTTTATTATTACAATAAAAAAAGCCTGCGCAGCAAGGAAGTGCGCTTTAACAGCTATCTGGATACGGTGGTGCGCAATATCGAGCGTACCAATCACCATGCGGTGCAGAATCTGGATATCGGCATGGCGGTTTTTGCCAAAGATGGCAGGCTGCAATGGAAAAATGAGCTGTTTAGCAAGTATATCGGCACGAAGAATGTAGAAGGCAAACGTCCTGAAGAGGTGCTGCCCTTGCAGCCCAACGCTTTCGATACTTTGAGCGTGAAGGATGGCGAGCGCCTGATCCAGATCGAGGACCGCTATTACAACATGAAGCACTGCAAGGTGCAGACTTCGGAAAAAGGCGAGAAAAAAGGCACGGGCCTGATGATCTATCTGAGCGACGTGACCGATTTTGAGCTGCTGCGCCAGAAATACGACAATGAAAAGCTGTGCCTGGCCTACGTCAGATTCGATAACTACGAGGACGTAATGAAGGGCATGAGCGAAACGACCCGCGCCAATATCAGCGGCGAGGTCAACGAGGTCTTGAGTAAATGGGCCGAAGAAGAAAACGGTTTTATCAGCCGTTCCAATAAAGAGCTGTGCCTGATCGGTTTTAATCAGGCTGTGTTGCGCGATCTGATGGAACAGAAATTTCCGGTACTGGAAAGCATGCACGAGATCCATGTGGGCAACAAAATCACGCCGACCGTAAGCATCGGTATCGCCTGTGAAGGCGATAATCTGGAGGAACTGAGCCAGAATGCTGTGAAAGCGCTGGATCTGGCGCTGGGACGCGGCGGCGACCAGGTGGTCGTGGCTATCGACGGCGGCACACAGTTCTTTGGCGGCACTACTACGGTAACTGCCAAAAGCACACGGGTGCGGGCGCGTATCGTGGCTCACACTATCCACGAGCAGATCATCGCGGCGGACAAGGTTTTTGTGATGGGGCATATGATGGAGGATTTTGACTCTATCGGCAGCGCTATCGGCGTAGCCAAAATGGCACTGTCGCTGCAAAAGGAAACCTACATCGTCGTTAGCGGCGAGACCGACGCCCTGGATAAGATCAAGGAAATGCTGCAGCGGGATGAGCTGAAACTGATCCAGGACGACGAGCAGTATCTGGAGTTGATGCTGGAAGGGCCGGAGGCCATGGCGCATATCACACCGGGCAGCCTGCTGTTTCTGGTAGATCATCATCGGCCAATGCTGTGTGCCAGCAAGGAAGTTATGGAAGCCATCCCCAAACGTATCATTATCGACCATCACCGCCGGGCGGAAGACGCCATCAAAGAGACGGTGCTGCAATATATGGAGCCTTCTTCTTCTTCGACCAGCGAGCTGGTTACGGAGCTGGTGGGTTACTTTAACGACCGTCTGGAGTTTACCAAAGGCGAAGCGACGGCCCTGTATGCCGGTATTGTTGTGGATACGAAAAACTTTGCCGTGCAGACCGGCGAACGCACCTTTGAGGCTGCCGCTTTACTGCGCCGCAGCGGCGCCGACCCAACCGTGGTAAGGCAACTGTTCAAAGACGATATGGAGACATTCCAGATCCGTTCGCGGCTGATCGCCGAAGCCCAGAACCCGGAACCGGGACTGGTGGTAACGATCTATGAAGAAGCGCCGAAGGATGCCAAATCTTCGGTTATTGCGGCTCAGACTGCCGATACGATGGTTTCCATCAGCGGCATTTATATCAGCGTCGTGATCGTCGAGTATGTGGACGGTTCGCTGGGCGTCAGTGCCCGCAGTGACGGCACTGCCAATGTGCAGATCATTATGGAAGAGCTGGGCGGCGGCGGCCATCAGACCGTGGCAGGCGTGCAGCTTGACAATAAGCGGGCGGTAGACATCATGCCGCAGATCATCGCTTTGGCAAAAAAACAGTTAGAGGAGATTGAAAGCAATGAAAGTGATCTTACTGCAAGATATTAAAAGTTTAGGTAAAAAAGGCGATATCGTAGAGACTGCCGAGGGCTATGGCCGCAACTATCTGTTGCCCCGTAAGCTGGCAAAAGAGGCCAGCTCGGCTAATTTGAACCAGGCTAAACAGGACCAGGTTAACGCAGCGCATCGCGCAGCCCAGAAAAAAGATGAGGCTATCGTTTTGGCAGCCCAAATCGAAAAAGTTACCGTCACCTTGAAAGTACGTGTAGGCGAGAACGGCAAAATGTTCGGTTCCATCGCGTCTAAAGACGTGGCCGAAGCTCTGATAGAGCAGACTAAATTAGACATCGACCGCCGTAAGGTAGAATTGAAGACTCCGGTCAAAAGCCTGGGCAATTACACGGCTGTAGCTAAATTGCATCCTGATATTGCTGCGGAATTCGCCGTAGTAGTTGAAGCAGAATAAGCGAAAGACAGGGCAGGATATGCAAGACAGAGTACCACCGCAAAATATAGAAGCCGAGCAGGCAGTGCTGGGCGCGATGCTGATCGAGAAGGAAGCCATCCCCAAGGTGATGGAGATCCTGCGGGATACCGACTTTTACCGTGAAGCGCACCGCGTCATTTTTACCGCTATGCTGGAGCTTTATAATAAGAACGAAGCTGTGGATATGATCACCGTAACGGAGATATTGAAGCGCGATAGCAAGCTGGAGGATGTAGGCGGCATTGCCTACGTTACTTCGCTGGCAAATGCAGTGCCGACGGCGGCCAATGTGGTCTATCACGCCAGCATCATCGAGGAAAAATCAATCCTGCGCCAGCTGGTCAGCGTATCGACGCAGATAGCTTCCATGGGCTATGAGGCCGGCGACGATGTGAAAAACATTATCGACAGCGCCGAAAGCAAGATCTTAGAAATATCCAACCGCAAGAAAACGGCTGATTTTACGCCGATCAACGAGATCGTGCTGGATTCCTTCAAGAGTATCGAAGCCCTGATGGGCAACAAAAATGGTATCACCGGTCTGCCGACTGGTTTTGATGATCTGGATAACCTGACTTCGGGTCTGCACGGCAGTGATTTTATCATTCTGGCGGCACGTCCCTCCATGGGTAAAACGGCTTTTGCCTTGAACGTAGTGCAAAACGTAGCGATCCGTGCCGCTAAAAGAATGGGTGGCGGCCCCAAGACCGTAGCATTTTTTAGCTTGGAAATGAGCAAGGAGCAGCTGGTGCAGCGTATGCTCTGCGCCGAAGCCAATATCGATTCCCAGCGGCTGCGCATCGGTGAGCTGCGGGACGAGGACTGGGCCATGCTGATCAATACAGCAGACACCCTTTCCAACGCCAATATTTATATCGATGACACGGCGGGCATCACCGCCATGGATATGCGCTCACGCGCCCGCAGGCTCAAGATCGAGCACGGTCTTGACCTGATCGTAGTCGATTACCTGCAGCTGATGCAGGGCAGCGGTAAAAAGAACAACAGCGGCGACCGTCAGCAGGAGGTCTCCGAAATCTCACGTTCGCTCAAAGCTTTGGCCCGTGAGCTGAATGTGCCGGTAGTGGCACTGTCGCAGCTGAGCCGTAGTGTGGAAGCGCGTCAGGTCAAACGGCCTATGCTTTCCGATTTGCGTGAATCTGGCTCTTTGGAGCAGGATGCGGACATCGTAGCTTTTTTATACCGCGAGGATTATTATAATCCGGAAACGGAAAACAAAAATATTACCGAACTGATCATCGCCAAGCACCGTAACGGTCCCGTCGATACGGTCAATCTGTTCTTCCACAAGCAATTTACAAAATTTGTGGGGCTCAGCAAGCGTAAAGACTAGCGAACCCTATGTGCTGGTGAGAAGGAGGTGGCCCCGTGGAAATATGGATGGAGCAGCTGATGGTTTTTTTACAGAATCATTGGCAATTTACTATTATCGGCTGTGGGCTGCTGATTTTTCTTGGTGCCCTTTGCAATTGGCGCTGGGTCTGTGAGTTTGATCATGGCCGGGTAAGGCCCTTTGCTTTTGATACGCTTGTACATGATTTTTTTGGCGATCAGGGCTATCGTTTTCTGATGGGTATCAGTGGCTTGACCATTGTTTTATGCGGTTTAGTATTTTTATTTTTAATGTAACAATTATATATTTTGCAGCAAAACAGCCCGAAGCACTGCCCAAAGCAGGTTTTCGGGCTGCTTGCTATTTCCCGAAGGTTTTAAATAAATTCGCAAAAAATGTTCGCTGGTCTTGCGGTGAAGGGCTGAAAATGTTATGATATGAGAGGATAATAAAGTTTATTTATAAGAGAGGAAGAACGCAAGCTGGCCTTCTTCCTATTCTTATTGCTAAAAACACCGAGTTTACGGGGGGAAACAAAAAAATGATCGATCGTTATACTCATCCCGAAATGGGCCATATCTGGACTTTGGAAAATGAATTCCGAACAATGCTGCAAGTAGAGATCTTAGCTTGCGAAGCGATGAACAAACTGGGCATCGTTCCTGACGACGCATTGAAGGATATTCAGACGAAAGCCGACTTTCGCCTCGAGCGCATCAAAGAGATTGAAGCTGTCACTAACCATGACATCATCGCTTTTCTGACCAATGTGGCCGAATATGTGGGCGACGCTTCCAAATACATCCATAAAGGCCTGACCTCCAGCGACGTTAAAGACACCGCTTTAGGCGTGATGATGAAACAATCTGCCGACCTTTTGATGAGCCATCTGGAAAAATTCCACGCAGTGCTGAAACGCCGCGCCGCTGAACATAAGCATACGATTATGATCGGCCGCACTCACGGTATCCACGCCGAACCGATGACCTTTGGCCTGAAATTCGCTTTGTGGATGGATGAGACTGAGCGCAACATCGAGCGTTTAAAACAGGCGCGCGACTTTATCGCTGTGGGCAAGCTGTCCGGCGCTGTCGGTACTTATTCCAATATCGATCCGTTCATCGAAGAATATGTCTGTGAAAAATTGGGTATCAAAGCCGTCCGCCTGGCTACCCAGGTAGTGCAGCGCGACCGCCATGCCGATTTCCTGACGACGCTGGCGATCATTGGTTCCTCTCTTGATAAAATGGCGACTGAGATCCGTAATCTACAGCGCACCGATATCCGCGAAGCGGAAGAATATTTTGCTCCCGGACAGAAAGGTTCTTCGGCTATGCCACACAAACGCAACCCCATCACCTGCGAAAAAGTTTCGGGTATGGCCCGTTTGCTGCGTGGTTATGCTGTGGCAGCTTTGGAGGACGTGGCTTTGTGGCACGAACGTGACATTTCCCACTCTTCAGTGGAACGTGTGATCCTGCCCGACGCGACCATTGCTTTAGACCATATGCTGCGTAAATTTACGGGAATCATCGACAAGCTGCTGGTTTACCCGGACGCGATGATGGCTAACCTTAACAAGACCGGCGGCCTGATCTTCAGTCAAAACCTGCTGATCGCACTGGTCAGCAAGGGCGTGATGCGTGAGGACGCTTACAAATGGGTACAGCGCAACGCTATGGCCCGCTGGCTGGAAGGCGCCGATTTTAAGACCAACGTGGAAATGGACGAGGATATCAAAAAATACCTTACCCACGACGAGATCGAGCATTGCTTCGATCCCAAGCCCATGCTGCGTCATGTAGATTTGATTATGTCCCGTTTTGGATTATGATTTAGATAAGGAGATGCTCACATGTCATCTGTTGTAGTTATTGGTGCCCAGTGGGGCGATGAAGGTAAAGGTAAGATCGTTGATTATTTGGCACAGAAAGCCGATGCCGTCGTACGTTATTCCGGCGGTTCCAACGCAGGTCATACGGTAGTCGTCAATGACGTTTCCTATAAACTGCGTTTGCTTCCCTCCGGAGTTTTGTACAATGACAAGACCAATGTACTGGGTAACGGCGTCGTTATCAATCCCGGCGTTGTGCTGCACGAGATCGCCGATATGCAGGCTAAAGGCATCCGCTGCGACAATCTGGTCATCTCTGACCGCGCGCATGTGGTGCTGCCTTATCATGCCCGTTTAGATGAGCTGCAGGAAGCGGCTTTAGGCTGTAATATGATCGGTACCACCAAGGGCGGTATCGGCCCCTGCTATATGGATAAAGTAGCCCGCACGGGCATCCGTATCTGCGATTTGATGGAGCCGGAGACCTTTGCTGAAAAATTGAAGATCAATTTGGACGCTAAAAATGCCATCATTACCAAAATCTATGGCGGCGAGCCGTTCGATTACGATGCTATGCTGAAAGAATTTTTGGCTTTTGCCGAAGAACTGCGACCCTATGTGGCCGACACCGGCGTCGTTTTGGACGAGATATTCAGCGCCGGTAAAAATGTTTTGTTTGAAGGCGCGCAGGCTACCTTCCTTGATATCGACCATGGTACTTATCCGTATGTCACCAGCTCCAACCCGACTGCCGGCAATGCCAGCACGGGCAGCGGTATCGGTCCCCGTTATATCGACCATGTGGTCGGCGTAGTTAAAGCCTATACGACCCGCGTAGGCGAAGGTCCCTTCGTTACCGAGCTCCTGGACAGCGATGGCCCCGGCCACACGCTTCGTGAGACCGGCCACGAATACGGCACTGTTACCGGACGTCCACGCCGCTGCGGCTGGCTGGATGCTTTTATGCTCAAATATTCCGCACGTTTGAACAGCCTGGATTACCTGGCTGTGACTCGTCTGGATATCCTTGATAAAATGGCAAAGATCAAAATGTGCGTCGGTTATAAGATCGACGGACAGGAGATCAAACAGATCCCTGCCAGCCTGAATGTGTTGGCTCAGGTAGAGCCGATTTTTGAAGAATTCGACGGCTGGATGACCGACATTACCGCTATCCGCACCTTTGATGAACTGCCGGAGCAGGCTAAGGCCTATCTGAACCGCTTATGCGAAGTAGCAGGCGTAGCGCTGGGCATCGTTTCTGTAGGTCCGGAACGTGACCAGACTATTGTTTTGAAAAAATTACTGTAAGCAAAACTAAACCGTCAGGCAGTTGCCTGACGGTTTTCTATATTTTTTGCAATTATTTCTTGACAGAACGCTGAAAGGTAGTTATAATTATATCGTTGTCAAGTTGGCTTGAAGCTTGATAACTATGTGATCCACTAGCTCAGTCGGTAGAGCACCTGACTTTTAATCAGGGTGTCCCGCGTTCGAGTCGCGGGTGGATCACCATTTTTTTTGTCCAAAAACAGTTGTAAATATTTTAGCCCGCTTCTAATCATTTAGAAGCGGGCTTTTTGTATGGTATAGCGTTGTGGTTTAAAGTCTGCCGCAGCAGCTGCACCAGCTTGGCCGGGTCGGTACTGGCCATCAGGCTGCTCATCAAACAGGCGCCGCTGGCGCCTGCCTTTTGTACCCGGCCAATGTTGGCCGGGGTGATGCCGCCGATGGCATAGACGGGGATCGTGACGGCAGAGCAGACTGCGTGCAAAAATTCCAGGCCTCTGCCGGGCAGTCCCCGTTTGCAGGTAGTAGGGAAAATATGTCCTGCAATCAGGTAATCGGCGCCCAAAGCAGCCGCTTGCCGTGCTTCGGCAAGGCTGTGGACGGATACGCCTAACAGTTGTATCTGTAGGCGCACCTGTGGCTGCTGCACCAGTTGGGGATAGCTGAGGTGCAGGGCGTAGTTATTAAGTTGTTGGCAGGCATCGGCAAAGCTGTGCAGGATCAGGGGCAGTTGCTGCTGCCGGCACAGGTCCAGCGTTTGTTCGGCCAAAGTCAGGTAGGCCTGCGGCGGCAGGTCTTTCGCACGCAGGATCAGGGCGTCGATATCACTTGCTGCCAGCCGCAGGATGCGGCGCTCTAAATCCTCTTGGCAGCTGTCCCGGTCGGTAATGGCGAGCAGCTTAAACGTAGACATAATCGCTCATCACCGGCTGCAAGTCACGCTCAGTCAGCATGGCACAGATCTGCTGCACTGTGCGGCCATCATCTATAAGGAACTGCTCGTCGCCTTGGGGCTGCTGGCTGTGGCCGCCGATGCCTACCTCGACCCCGGCCGAGATTTTTGTTGCAGCCAGCCCTACTACATGGTCGCGGAAGCGGGAGCTTTCACGGGACGAGATGGTGATAGCGGCGAAGGGCAGAAAGATGCGGTAAGCACAGATTATTTGCAGCAGTTGGCGTTCGTGTACATCTTTAGGGTTGATCTTATCGTTATTGATGATGGGGCGCAGGCGTGGGCAGGAAAAAGCGATCTCTGCCTGCGGATAGCGGCGCTGTAGCAGATAGGCGTGCAGGCCGGTAGACCAGGCATCACGGCGAAAATCGTCCAGCCCCAGCAGGGCGGCCAAGCCTACGCCCCGCATCCCGCCCTGCAAGGCCCGTTCCTGGGCGTTGAAGCGGTAGGGGAAGCTGCGCTTGCGGCCGCCTAAGTGCAGCTGGCCGTATTTTTCGGTATTATAGGTCTCCTGAAAAACGGTGACAAAATCGGCGCCGCATTGGTGCAGATAAGCATAGTCGCTGCTGTCCATGGGGTAAACCTCCAAACCGACGACGCGAAAATATTTGCGGGCCAGCTTGCAGGCTTCAGCGAGATACTGCACGCTGCTCATGGCAGGACTCTCGCCGGTCAGCAGCAAAATTTCTTCCAGTCCCTGGGCGGCAATGGCCTGCATTTCCCGTTCTATTTCGACGGCGTTCAATTGGGCCCGTTTAATGTTGTTGTGGCAGTTAAAGCCGCAATACACGCAGTAATTTTCGCAGTAGTTGGCAAGATAAAGGGGCGTAAACAGATTGACTGTGTTGCCGAAATGCTTGCGCGTATCCTGCAGGGCCCTGTGGGCCATTTGCTCTAAAAAAGCTTCGGCGGCAGGCGAGAGCAGGGCGGCAAAATCGTCGGGGGTCAAATGGTCTTTAGTTAAAGCCTGCTGGACAGATGCTGCCGTATAGGCTGCGGCGTCGTAAGCGCTGCGGGCGGCTAAAACCTGCTCCATGATATCGGAGGTGATGATCTCCATATTTGGCTGATAGGCCATCGGGTCAGTGTGCTGGTCGATCTTCATATTGCTCACCTGTCTTCCAAAAAGCCTGTTAGAGGTGAAGATGAGGCGGCTCCCTGCGATAAGACCCGCCCCGGTTTGGCTAAATAGGCGGCCCGTCCCGCTGCGATAGCCTGTTTGAAGGCGGTCGCCATCAGGGGGATATCACCAGCCGTAGCGATAGCGGTGTTGGCCATAACAGCGGCGGCGCCCATCTCCATGGCTTCGCAGGCCTGCGAGGGTCGGCCGATACCCGCATCGACTATGATGGGCAGGTCGATCTCGTCTATCAATATTTGGATGAAATCACGGGTCGCCAGTCCCTTGTTAGAGCCTATGGGCGCACCTAAAGGCATAATAGAGGCCGCCCCGGCGTCGCGCAGGTCACGGGCTGTATTCAGGTCGGGGTACATATAGGGCATCACGATGAAGCCTTCTTTGGCTAATATCTCCGTTGCTTGGACAGTGGCCTGATTGTCGGGCAGTAGATACTTGGAATCCCGAATGATCTCAAGCTTGATAAAATCACCACAGCCGCAGGCACGGGCCAGGTGTGCGATGCGCACCGCTTCGTTGGCAGTGCGGGCACCGGAGGTGTTGGGCAGCAGCGTCAGCCCGGCAGGTATAAAGTCAAGGATGTTATCCTGCTGTGACTGGGCCCGGCGCAGGGCCAAAGTTATGATTTGGGCTCCGGCCTGTTCGGCCGCAGCTTTGATAAGCGGCAGGGAATACTTGCCGCTGCCCAGGATAAAACGCGAGCTGAAGGCGTGGCCGCCTAAAATAAGTTTATCTTCCTGCATGGTTTTCTCCTTCGCATTCATAAATTTAAGGCGTCGTGCAGCCTAAAAGCAGGCGCATGACCATGGTTGCCGCATGAGCGGCACAGACGCTGACCCGGGGCGCTAAAAGGCTGCCGTCGGTATTGATATCTGTGGTGCCGTCGCCGCACAGGTACAGGCGCTGTAAGCGTTTCTTAGTTGTAATGGCATTGGCGCTGTCGTTACCGGCCATACCGGAGCAGGCCACCAGCACGGACTGGGGTAGCTGCTGTAAAACCGTCGTCGTCAGCATGGCTTTAGCGGCTGCGTCGTCAAAGGCTTCGCAGATGATAGAGCAATCGGCGAAGATGGCGGGTATATTCTGCGGCGTCAGGCGCAGGCAGTGGGGTTCGTAGCGCAGATAGGGATTGATTTGCTGTAGCTGCGTCAAAAGGGCAGTTGGTTTCGGCTGGCCGAGGTCGCAGAGCCGGTAGTGCTGGCGGTTCAGGTTACTTAGTTCTACCCGGTCAAAATCTACAAGGACCAGGCGGCCTACACCTAAGCGTGCCAGCTGCACAGCGATGTTGGAGCCCAGCCCGCCCAGTCCTGCGATACCTATGCAGGCGCGGCTAAGTTTTTCCTGGCGTTCCGCTCCGTGCCGTGCGATCAGGGCGGCCTGTAATTGGGCTTGGGTGACTGCCGTCTGCATCAGCCACCTCCTACAAACTGCACTACTTCCAGCGCGTCGCTATCCTGTAGCTGCACCTTGCCAAAATCGTCGCGGCTGACGATGCTGCCGTTAAGCTCGACGGCGACGCGTGACCCGTCAAAACCCCGCTGTTTGAGTAATTGGGCCAGCGTCAGGGCGGGCGCTGCGGTGATAGTTTTTCCATTGAGCTGCATCAAACTTGTACCTCCGTCATAAAAATAAAAAAGGCGTCACAAAGAACTACACCCGTGGTGGTGTACCCCTTCGTGACGCCTTTTAGCTTCACTCTGTTGTTAGAATAGCATTTGCATGGCCGCCCTGTCAAGCACTAAAACATTCGTTAAAACCAGGCCTTTTTTAATGCGGCGAGGGCTGGGCGGATCTCGTTTTCCTGAATACCAGCAAAAGAAAGCAGGATTTCGGGTAATAGTTCGGTTTTATCGTAAACAGGCAGGATGCGGACCCCTTCCTGTAAGGCTGCTTTGGCCAACTCGGCCGCAGTCAGCGGGGCGTTTACAGCCAGCCGCAGATGCAGTCCCGATTCGTAAGCCCGCACGACGACTCTGCCGCCCAAGATTTCGGTCAATGCCTGACGCAGCAGCGTATTTTTGCTGCTGTAAAGCTTGCGCAGGCGTTTAACGTGGCGGCGCAGGGCACCGGCGGCAATAAAATCGGCCAGAGCCAGCTGTTCGATAGTGGACGAGGTTTGGTTGTAAAGATGCCCCAGCTGTCGGTAACGCTCTAAAAGCCGGGGCGGCAGTACCATGTAGCTAAGGCGCAGGGAAGGCAGCAGCAGCCGTGAAAATGACCCCAGATAAATAACGCTGCTGCCGTCGCTCATGCCCTGCAATGAGGAGACTGGGCGGCTGAAATAGCGGAACTCGCCGTTATAATCGTCTTCCAGTAGATAGGTGTGATGTTCGGCTGCCCAGTGCAGCAGGCTCAGCCGCTGCTGGGGCGACAGGGAGCGCCCCTTATAAGGATTGGAGGGGCTGACATAAAGCAGGCGCGGCAGCTTGGCGTCCAACTGCTCGGTGCTGAAATGGTGCACCTGCCAGCCATGGGAGGTGAAAAGTCGTTCTGCCTGGGCAAAGCCCGGCGCTTCCAGGGCGATCTCGGTCAGTTCCGGCTGTAAAATGTCGATAAGTATTTGCAGCAGGCTTTGCACACCGGCGCCGATGACGATCTGCTCGGGCGAGCAGACGACGCCACGGGCAGCAGAGCTGTATTTGGCCAGGGTGCGGCGCAGCTCGGTTTCGCCCTGGGGCTCGCCGTACCCGGACAGCAGGGCTTTGTTTTTCAGGGCCCGGTTCAAATAACGCCGCCACAGGTCGGTGGGGAAGGAAGCCGGGTCGATGTAGTTGTTGGCAAAGTTATAACGGACGGCAGGCGGTTCGATGCTTTGGGTAACAGGCGCGTCGCTGCGGCTGCGCAGCCCGGCCAAAGCCGCGGCAAAATAGCCCCGCTTGGGCTCGTTCAGCAGATAGCCGTCGGCCACCAGTTGGTTATAAGCGCTCTCGATCGTAGTACGGCTTGCCTGTAGGGCGGCGGCCAGCTTGCGTACGGAGGGAAGCTTATCACCGGCACTGATTTGACCGCTGTGGAGCTGCTCTTTGATGGCGGCGCTGATCTGCGCATATAAAGGGCGGTCTGTATGTTGGTCAAGCTTAAGATTTGTTAAAAGCATTTATTCTGTCCTCATAAAAATATAAATTTTACAGATTTATTGCTGTACAGACCTATTGTATCATAAAAAACTGTCGCCAACAAAAGCGGTGATTTGTTGATTGTGCAGGTGACAGAAAGAAACGCATAAAAAACCCCGAAGCCTGCTTGCAGACTTCGGGGTTACCGTTTTAAAGTATATCAGACTTTGTGCTTAACGTGATCCAGCGCCTGAGCGAACAATGTCAAAACATGCTCGTCGTCGAGGGAATAGATGACCTCTTTGCCGGATTTGGAAAATTTGACCAGCTGGGCGTGCCGCAGCAGCCGCAGCTGATGGGAGATCGCCGAATGGGTCATATCCAACATCTCGGCGATATTGCTGACGCACATGGCTTCGTGGCTCAGCAGTTCCAGGATCTTGATACGGGTGGGGTCGCCCAAAACCTTAAAGATCTCGGACATGGGCTGTACATATTTGTCAGCAAGCTGAGGATGTATTTTAGCACTGTGCCCGCAGGAATCACAAGTGACAGTTTCCTTCTTTGTGTTTTCAGTCATGGTCAGGGTCATCCTTTCTTCATGGCGCGGTAGCCTTTGGTAAAAAAGAACAGCAGCGTCGCATAGTAAACAAAACCGCCTGCTTCGGTGCGGGCTGTCAGCCAGAAGGGAAACAGGGTGAAGGCCACCAGGATAAACAGCACATAAGGCGCGCATTTAAAAAGCGGCGGACGGCTGAGCAGCGTGCGCCAGCTGATAACGCTGTAGCGCGAGGCGAAAATGCCGAAAAAGAAGCCGCTCAAACAATATAAGATTTGCGAAAGCATCGTATCAATAGTCATAAAATTTTATTGTTTCCTTTGTTAGCGAAAAGACTTGGCAAAGCGTAAGCCAAAATACCGCTTTTAATGATCAGCCCGGCGATAATGCTGCCGCCGATGGTGCTGATAAGGAACGGGGGGATAAAGAACCAGGCTACAGCCGTGCTGCCTAAAAAGGTTTTGGCAAACAGCCAGGCCACCAGGCCGCCTAAAATACCGGTGCCGAAAACTTCGCCCGCCATAGCGGCTTTAACCGTGCGCAGGCGGCTGTAGCAAAGGCCGGCCAGCAAAGCGCCGATCATACTGCCGGGGAAAGCCAGCAGGGAACCGGTGCCGAACATATTACGCAGACAGGAAATGACGAAAGCCACTGCTGTGGCATAACCGGGGCCTAAAAGCACCGCGCCCAGCACATTGATGGCGTGCTGTACGGGAAAGCATTTGGAAACGCCGGCAGGTATATAAATCAGGTGCGCGCTGAGGGTGCCAATGGCAACTAAGAGCGCCGCTAAAGTAAGCTTATGGATATTCATAGTGACACTCCTTCCGATAGCTTCTGTATCTTATTATAGCATTTCAAGGCCAACAAATTAAAGGGAAACCGAAAAAAATGTAGAATATTATAAAGTATATTTCCCGAGTATATTTTGATGGGTAAGGCATTGGAGGTCAGCGAGATGAAAGCTTTAGCCGGTATCAAAGTAATAGATTTTTCGAAATGGCTGCCGGGGCAGTACTGCGGTATGGTGCTGGGCGATTTTGGCGCCGACGTGGTAAAGGTGGAAACGCCTGACGGAGACCCGACCCGCAGGTTTTTTCCCGAAGCAGCGCCGGGCATGAGCTACTGGCATTTGGGGCTCAACCGCAACAAGCGGGGCATCACTGCCGATATCAAAAGCGAAGGCGGGCGCAGGCTTTTGCAGCAGCTTTTAGCTGACGCCGACGTGTTTTTAGAAGGTTTCCGTCCGGGTTATCTGGCCCGCTACGGTTTAGATTATGAGAGCATCAAAAAAATCAATCCCCGTCTGGTCTATTGTTCGATCACAGGCTTTGGGCAAACGGGTGCTTATCAGCACAAACCGGCCCACGACCTGAACGTGATCGGTCTGGCCGGGCTCAATTCTCTGGACGATGTGGGCGGGGTCTGTGTGTCTGATGTGCAGGTATCGGCGCTGGGCAGTAGCCTGAACGCCGTTAGTGGTATTTTGCTGGCACTGCTGGCTCGTGAACGAACCGGCGAAGGGCAGGCAGTCGATATCAATTTGTATAACACGTCCCTAAGCCTGCAGACTACAGGTATCAGCAGTTTTTGGGGCTGTAAGGCTACCGGCTGCGAACCCTTCGGCCGTAAGGCCCATTATTATAATGTTTATCAGACCGGCGACGGCCGTTATTTAAGCGTCGGCACCATCGAGCCCAAGTTCTGGCAGCGTTTGTGCCAGCTGCTGGGCTGCGAAGACCTGATAAGCCGCCAGTTTGATTTTGAACATGGTGAGGAAATGCAGCAGCGTTTGGCGTCCATCTTCAAAACCAAGACCCAGGCAGAATGGCTGGATTTGATCGGCAGCGAGGAATTTTGCGTAACGCCGGTCTGCACTATGGACGAGGTGTTAAGCAGCCAGTTGACGCAGCAGTCCGCTATGCTGACGGCCAGGGAAGAAGACATCGGCACCCTGAACTATGTGCAGCCGGCGATCCGTTTATCGGACATGCCGGGCAGTATCGAGCGGCGGGCGCCGCTGCTGGGAGAGCATACGGCCGAGGTTTTGGCCGAGCTTGGTTACAATGCTGAAGAGATCGTGCGGATTAAAGAAGCTGGTGCGATTTGATTGCTATAAAGCAGAGGATGTGAGAAGATGAAACGATTTATTTTAGCAGTGGTCTTTGCCTTTTGCTGCACGCTGGGGCTGACGCCGCCGGCAGAAGCAGGGCTGATCAGCAAGCAGCAGGAAATAGAGATGGGCCGCGAAACGGCGATGCAGCTGGAAGCCAAATACGGTGTAGTGCAGGATTACGCCCTGCAGGAGCGTGTCAACAGGATCGGGCAGAGCCTGGTCAAGGTCAGCGAACGTCAGGACCTGGATTATACCTTTAAAGTGCTCAACAGCGACGAGGTCAATGCTTTGGCCTGCCCTGGCGGCTTTGTCTATGTCTTTAAAGGTCTGATCGACTATATGCCCTCTGATGCGGAACTGGCAGGCGTGTTGGGTCACGAGGTCACCCACGTCGTCAAAAAGCATACTGTGCATCAGATCGAAAAACAGCTGCTTACAACCTTGGCCTTTGCCATCGTGACTAAGGGCGACCTGGGCATCGCCGGGCTGGCGACGCAGGCTTTGGCGGCAGGCTACAGCCGCACTGATGAACGCGGCGCCGACAAAGGCGGCTTTAACCTGTGCGTGGACGCAGGCTATAACCCCTACAGCGTGGTGCTGACCATCAACAAGCTGGAAGACCTGGCTAAAGAACGGGGCAACCCGGGTTACGGCATCTTTTCCAGCCATCCCGAGCCGGAAGAGCGTTTAAAAAGAGTCATGAAGCAGATCAAGGCATTGAAGGTGCATCCTGATATCACCCTGAACGAAGATAACACGGCCTCGGTACATGAAGGTGACTGGAGCTTTAACATCACCCAGACCATCGGCAACGACCGTCCCGAATACCGTGCCTATATGTTGGCCGGTGGCTTGTATTGTGTACGCCATCGTGATCTTGGTAAAATCGACCCGTATCGGTTTATAGTTTATGATAACGGCGGCAGCGCCACTATCTATTATGACGATATCGAGATCTTGACCGTGTATAACCAGGACGCCTATGCAGGCGGCTTTGGCAGCGCCGGCAGTTATGCGGCGGCCTGCACCGAACTGCTTCGCCAGTGGGTGCCCATTGCCAATGCCAACGATACCAACCACGGCAAAACAAAAAAGAAATAACGGCAAAAAAGTTGCCGCTCCCGTTTGGGAGCGGTATTTTTTATAAGTATTTTCCAAAGATATGATATTTATTATTCAGGGAATGTCGTAAATATATGGTATAATAAATATGGAAAAATATGTGCAAAGGACGGCTGTGCCAATGAATTTTATTCAACAGTTGCGTAAAAATAAACAAGGTTTTTTACTGGTCGATGCTATTATTGGTGTTTTGGTAGTAGCTATCGGCCTGGCTGCGTTGGCAGCTTTATATACTTACGGTATCGGCGTCATGGTGTCTGCTGACAGGCAGGAAAAAGCCGTGCAGATAGCGGCAGAAAAAATCGAACTGTTGAAGGCAGCCGATGGCCATAGTAGTAGTGATATAAAAGAAATAGTAGAATATATTAATAAAAATGAAAATAATAAGCTTTTTCAGGATGGGATCGAGTATCAAATTAACGCCCAAGGCGGCGCCGCATCGTTGGGCAACAGTTATCCGGGCGAGGATGATTTATATTTAGTTAGAGTGGAAGTGAAATGGACAGATCCACAGCAGCAGGCTCTGGATCTGCAAACGTATATCCGTACAAAAGACTGAATTTAGAGGAGCGGCAGAATGAGAAAGCAGGCTGGATTTTCATTAATAGAATTAGTTGTAGCGATGGCTGTATTAGCACTGATCATGGGAGCTATGGTCAATTTGTTTGGCAGCAGTACCATCAGTTTGCATACGGGAGCCAAGCAGGAAGTAGTTTATGAAGAGGCGCGCTTGCTGATGAATGAACTGAAAACTACCCTGCGTTACGCGGACAAGGAGAGTATCGAGCCTGAAAAACCTACACTTGGGACTAATGAACTAACTTATAACGGAAGTATTTGGGATCGCCATATGGATATTTCCAAAGGTCAGAATAAAGATTATAAAATTACTGTCGAGTGGAAAGATGATACTAAAAAACAATTGCAGGTAACGTATGAGAATACCACTGATAGTACTAAAAAGGTTACTGTTTTCCCTAAGGATATCAAGAATAGTGTTTTTGAAGGGCGCTTTCCGATTACCGCGGAAAGTATTACTTTGAACGATAGTAATACTGTAATTATATATAAGATAGCTTTACCGTTGCAGTATGAACTTAATGGTAAAATGAAAACTCAAACTTTGGAGACTAAAGTTGTGCCGAGTGAAGGTGAAGAAGAACTCAGTTGGATGGAAAAGCTAAGCAAGGATTATTATGATATTTGGAAATTGCGAACCAAAAAAATTTCTGATATGACAGATGGAGAAAAACATTATTTGGAAGAATATAAAAATTTTTTGAATAATGGAAATGGTGGATATGCTGATTGGAAGTTAGCAAGTAATGATGATATAAGAAAGTTTTTATTTGATAAGTATGGGGTAGAAGGTTCTGCAGGTAGTAAGACATGGCCAACTGTGTCAGTAAATGGAGATGTTTTGTATATACAGCCTCATGCAGCTAAAGATCTTCCAGCAGCACTGGAAGATGTTGTAATTTTTGCAGGACATGAAGAATTGAAATCAGATTGGAATACGTCATACATATATAATCGTGATGAAAAGGTATGGTATTATAACCCTTCACAAAAAGAGAATAAAATAGTACTTCCGGGAAAGACATGGGCAGAAGTAAAAAGTGAGCTTTTAAGTAGTGGTTGGATAAAAGTTAAATAATTTAGAGCGTTAGGAGTACACATAATGAAAAGTCAACGTGGATCGGTGACTGTTATAGCTGTGGTAATGCTGTTATTTTTAATGATCATCGCTGTAGCCTGGCTGCCGATGATGACAATGGAAAAAACAGCTGCATCATCAGACTATCGGGAACAGCAGGCTTGGTATGCTGCGGAAGCCGGATATAAAAGGGCAGTGGCGGCGCTGGAAAACAAAAATAATGAATGGTGGTGGATCACTCCTGAAAACTATATCCAAACCAGTGATAGTATGAATTTGGGACATTTGAGTTTAGATGGCAATAAAGTAGACCAGGAAAAAATATGGTATGCAGTAGGCATTATGAAGGGCACTCTTGATATATCCGGTACATATACTCCGGAAGATAATGTTGCTTATCAGATCACTTCGATTGGTTCATGCCAGGGTATCCGCAAAGTTATTCGTAAAGTTTATACTTTAGGAGATAATGGCGAAACCGGCGGTGGTGAAGAAGGTGGCGGCGAAGAAGTTTTAGATTTACCTGGTTTGATACAAGCTGGTGGTACTGTTACTATAACGAATAATCAGGCTGGTAATTTAAATGGGGATTTGTATGGATCAGGATTTTTTGATTCCAGTGGTAAACAATTTGCTGATGGACATACCCAGGGTGCATATCCAAATACGTTGAAAACACATATTCCTGATTACGTATTTCAAAAAGGTAATTACGAAAATTTAAATGCGATGCCTTATGATGAATGGACACGAACGTTGGACGGTTCTAAGAATTATTTTTGGGATATGAGTGATTATAAGAATAATTGGCTAACTATAGTTGCTGAAAAATCATCTGGAATGACGGTTTTTGTTGATAATAGTAAAGGACGATTTATAGGAACAATAAAAGGACCAACTGCAGGAGATCCAGTCACTTTTATTTTTACCAGTGATATTGAGGTAAATGCACCGATAACTGGCAATGTGAGAATATTCGCGGCTAAAGATTTCACTTTTGATAACCAGGCTGCGGCGGGGCTGATAATGTTTATGTCTAATGGAGAAATGAAGATTATGGGCCAGATAAACAAAGGCTTTTTGTCGTCTGATAAAAATATGACAATTGCTAATCAGTCGTTTTACGGGCAAGCTCAGGTAAGAGGATATTTTAAAACGACTGGTACGATACACTTTGATGATAGTGTATTAAAAGCTAAAGGTTTTACAGTTCCTAAAGGTATGAGCTGAAATTAGAATATTAAACCTCAAAGAACCCCTGTTTCCATTGGAAACAGGGGTTCTTTGTTTAAGTTTGGGGTAAGTATGATGAATGTAAGGGAGTGGGGGTAAGGTGCTTATTTATTGAAATAGCGTTTCAGAAGGCCTTCGAAGGCTTTGCCGTGGCGTGCTTCGTCTTTTGCCATTTCATGAACGGTGTCATGGATAGCGTCCAAACCGGCTGCTTTAGCGCGGCTTGCCAGATCGAATTTGCCTGCGGTTGCGCCGTTTTCAGCTTCTACGCGCATTTCCAGGTTCTTTTGGGTGGAATCGGTAACTACTTCGCCGAGCAGTTCAGCAAATTTAGCTGCGTGTTCAGCTTCTTCAAAAGCTGCTTTTTCCCAGTACATGCCGATTTCAGGATAGCCTTCGCGATGAGCAACGCGGCTCATGGCCAGGTACATACCAACTTCGGTGCATTCGCCGGTAAAGTTAGCGCGCAGGTCCATTTTGATGTCTTCGGCAACTTCTTTAGCGATACCAACGATATGTTCAGCAGCCCAAGTCATGTCGCCGCTCATTTCGGTAAATTTGGAAGCCGGAGCTTTACATTGCGGGCAGGATTCGGGAGCTGCTTCGCCTTCATAAACATAACCACAGATTTGACATACGAATTTTTTCATTCTTCATTCCTCCAAATAATATAAGATTTAAGGTTTTTTGAGCAGAACTTACGCAAAGGTAAGTTTTCGATGTGTCTATAATAGCACAGCTTCAAACAGTTGTCAATAATAATTCTCCGTTAGTATTGTAAAAAAATAAGGCCAGAAATATGTAAACTTTCTGGCCTTACTGTAAATTATGCTTTGGGCTCTACGATGGTCGCTGTAGGAGCGTTCTTTTTGATGCTTTTAATACCGTTAAGGCAGCCGGCTTTAGCTTTGTAGCCTTCGCCAACAGCGATGATCTGACCGTTAGACGCGGTTAAGCGAAAACGGTATTCACCTTTTTTATCGAGGTAGACTTGGAATTTGGGATGTTTGACAGCTGTAAAATCTTTTTCAGTAGTATCTTCGATCTCGGCAACGACGGCGTTTTTTTGCACGCTTTTGATGCCGTTTTGACAGGAAGCCTTGCTTTTGTAGACTTCAGAGGTGGCGATTATTTCACCGTTGGCTGCTTTTAAATCAAATTTGATACCGGTGTTGGTTTTTTTTACTGTAAATTTTCCCATGTTGTACACCCTTTCTGATAAAAAATTAGAATTTAACGGTAACACCCATGTTGACGCCTTTTGTTTTAGCGTCGATGCTGCCGGGGGCAGAGTTTTTAAACTTATTGTCATAGTATGACAAATTAAGTTCTACGTTGGATACCAGAGTACGGCTGAGGCCGATCTCGTAGCTGGTGAGCTTGTTGCCAACACCGGCGCGACCCCATAAAGTACACAGGAACGGTAATTCTACGCGACCCTGAACGCCTACCTGGCCGGAGTTACGGCTGCGGCTGTCGCCATGCAGCTTAACATCACTGTTGACATAGCCTGCGTAAACGTCGAGTACGGGCAGGACTTTGTACATCAGGTTGAGCTGCTGGGCTTCAACTTTAGTACTGCCGCTGTTTTTGTACTGGTTCCATTTGTAATTGACGGCGGTTTTGCCGCCCAGGCCAACGGTGATTCCTGCATAGGGGGCTGTTTTTTTGCTGCCTACGCTGGCGCCTTCATAATTATTGTTGGTGGGCACGGTAAGCCCTAAGTCAAGCGCTACTTTGCCCGCATCGTAGTTTTTGAGGGGGGAAGCAGCGCAGACAGTGGTGAGGCCTAAAGCCAATGCTAAAGTTACAATCAATGTTTTTTTCATTCTTATGTACCTTCCTTACTTAAACACTAAACCGAGCTAGTTCTGGATTTTACCGTCAACGCCTTTGACGAACCAGTCCATGCTCAAAAGCTCCTTGTCGGTCAAAGTTGTACCTGCGGGAACTTTCTCGGCGCCGCTTTGGTCATATAACGGGCCGGTGAAAACTTTTTGTTTACCGTCGATGATCTCTGCTTTAGCAGCATCGGCCAGTTTTTTTGTTTCGTCGCTGACTGCCGGGCCGTAAGGCGCGATATCGACGACTTTGTCCTTCATGGAACCCCAGTAAGCGCCGGCTTTCCAGGTGCCGCCGGTTACTTGTTTGATGGTTTCTTCATAATACGGGCCCCAGTTCCAAATAGCAGCGGTGAGGGAGGCTTTGGGAGCGTTGGCCGACATATCGACGTTGTAGCCGATGCCGTATTTGCCGCGTTCTTCAGCAGCCTGCTGCGGTCCGGGGGTATTTTGATGCTGGGCGATGATATCGGCGCCGGCATCTATCAGGGTGATGGCTGCCTGTTTTTCGGTAGCCGGGTTATACCAGGTATTGGTCCAGAGGACTTTTACCTGCACATCGGGGTTGACGCTTTGGGCGCCCAGGGTGAAGGCGTTGATGCCGCGGATGACTTCCGGGATCGGGAACGCCGCCACATAGCCGATGACGTTGGATTTGGTTTGTTTGCCTGCTACGATGCCTGTCACATAGCGTGCTTCGTACATACGGCCGAAGTAGTTGCCTACGTTAGGGGCGGTTTTGAAGCCGGAGCAGTGCAGGAAAGCGATGTCGGGATATTTTTTAGCAACGTTGATGGTAGGGTCCATATAGCCGAAGCTGGTGGTAAAAATAACCTTGTTGCCTTGTGAAGCCAGTTGGGTGATGACGCGTTCGGAGTCGGCGCCCTCGGGAACTGACTCGATGTAGCTGGCCTGAACGTTGGGCATGTTCTTCTCAACGTACTGGCGGCCCAGCTCGTGGGCCATGGAATAACCGCCGTCTTTAGCAGAGCTGACGTAAACGAAGGCGACCTTGGTTTTACCGTCGGCGGACTTGGGGTCGGCCTTTTTGTCGCCGCCGCAGCCGGCAAGCAGTAAGCCGCAGCTTAGCAGACCGACTAAAGCGCAGGACAGGACTTTTTTCATGCAAACAACCTCCCAAATAATTATTTTATAATTTAATTGTAACAACGGGCGGGCAATAAAGCAAGATTTTGTGAAATAAAACCGAAAAGACTTGTCAAAAAGCCGCATTAAGGCGATAATTATAATGTATTACTATGTGTAATTGTAAAATCGGACAAGGCGGGTAAACATGAGCGATACCGAAAAAACTGCTGGCAGTAACAATAAATTTTTAAAAGGGACCCTGATATTGACGGTTTCCAGTATCGTCGTCAAGGTCATCGGTTCGCTGAATTGGATCATTTTGTCGCGGGTTTTGGGCGGCGAGGGCATCGGACTGTATCAGATGGGCTTTCCTATCTATCTGATGGCCATCACTCTGTCGTCGGCCGGTATCCCGGTGGCGATCTCCATTATTACGGCCGAAAAGCTGGCCCAGAAAGACTTTTTGGGCGCCAAGCGCGTCTTTAATGTTTCGCTGCGGCTACTGTTCGTTACCGGATTGGTTTTTGCGTCGGCGCTGTTTTTTGGTGCCCAGTGGCTGGTCGACAACCACTGGATCCGTGACGGACGCGCTTATTATTCGATCATCGCCCTGGCCCCGGCCGTGTTTTTTGTAACCTTTTTGGCCAGCTTCCGTGGTTATCTGCAAGGCTGGCAGATCATGACGCCGACGGCGGCTTCCGAGATCGTGGAGCAGCTGATGCGGGTTATCACCATGATCGTTTTCGCCAATATGTTTATGCCCCACGGCCTGGCGTATGCAGCCGGCGGCGCCAGTATGGGCGCCGGTGTGGGCGCTTTCTGCGCTTTGCTGGTGCTGATGTGGTTTTATGGCCGCCTCAAGCATAAGCTGAAGGAAGATCTGGTGCAGCAAAACCCGCTGGCGGTCCGAGAATCGGCACGGGCTATCATCAGCCGCCTGCTGCGTCTGGCGCTGCCGGTTTCCATGTCCAGCCTGATGCTGCCGGTGGTAGCCAACCTGGACCTTTTGATAGTGCCGCAACGTTTAGAGGCTGCCGGGTTCCATATCAGCCAGGCGACGGAGTTTTTTGGCTATCTGACCGGTATGGCTGTGCCTTTGATCAATCTGGCAACGATTTTTACGGCGGCGATGACCATCAGCCTGGTGCCGGCTATTTCCGAATCCAGGGCTTTGAACGATACCGATGGTATCCTTGCCAAAACAAGGACGGCTTTCAGGGTCGCTTTGATCATCACCTGCCCCTGCTTTGTGGGCATGTATTTTCTGGCCGAAAAAATTGCAGCACTCATTTATAACGCTCCCGGAGCTGCTTCGGCGATCCAGACTATGAGCGCAGGTATCCTGCTGCTGGGGCTGCATCAAATCAGTACCGGCATTTTGCAGGGACTGGGCCGCACGTCGATACCTGTTATCAATATGATTTTGGCAGCGGCGGTGAAAGTGGTTTTAAGCTGGTCGTTGACGGCGATACCGACCTTAGGCATCAAAGGCGCCGCTATGGCGACAGTTGTGGATTTTGGTATGGCGGCAGTGCTGAATATGATCTTTATTTACAAATATACAGGTTTTGCTTTGTCCTTCAATGGAGTGTTTAAACCGGCACTGGCTTCGGCAGTGATGGGTGCGGCGCTCTACGGTGTCATTATGCTGACTTCCGGCTGGGGCGCTTGGGCTATTTTGGCGGCGATCGCTGTGGCGGTGCCCGTTTATGGCGGTGTTCTGCTGGCGACTGGCGGTATGGATAAAAACGACCTGAACAGTTTGCCCTTTATTGGGCACAGACTGCTGGCAGTAGGCCAGCGGCTGGGGTATTTTAGATAAGAAGGTAGTAAGATGGAAGAAAAAGATTTACAGAAGCAAGAAGAATATACGTTTACGGCAGGCCCCAAGGTCTATCATTTTACGGCTCGGCGCTTTAAAATGCTGGTCAGTGTGGCTTTGGCAGGCGTCATCTGTATGGTGGGCGCGCTGGGCTACATGGGTTATAATTTTTACCAGTTTCGTCAGGAACGGGCCGACTTTTTAGAGTACCAGTCGAAAAAAGGCGAGCTGGAAGCACAGCTGCAAAGCCTGCTGGAAGACAATGAAAAAATGCTGCGTGATATGTCAGAGATCACCACTTTGGAAACCAAGCTGCGTCGGGCCCTGATCCGTGACACTGACAGTGCCAAGCTGGGCAGTGATTTGGGTAACCAAACTGAAAATGCGGCAACCAACACGCCCCGTTATTTAGGGCAGGGCGGCCCTGCCAATTTGGGCGTTAAGGAAATGGCAGCTGTGCTGACGGCGCAGAATAAAAATATGGAGCAGCAGATCGACGAAAAGAAAACTTCGATGAGCGAGCTGCTTTCTGAATTGGAAGGACGCAATAACAAGCGTTCCATTTTCCCCGACCTGTGGCCTACTAAAGGCGGCACTATCAGCTCGCCTTATGGCGGACGCAGCGGCCCTATCGGTGGTGGTTACGACTGGCATCCGGGCGTTGATATCGCTGTTGACTTTGGCGAACCTGTTTATGCCAGTGCTATGGGCACGGTAGAGGTGGCTGGCTGGAACGGCGGTTATGGCCGTTATGTACGTATCGACCATGGCAACGGTTATGAAACGGCTTACGGACATATGAGCGGCCTGGCCGTAGCGCCGGGGCAAAGCGTACGCAAAGGCGAGATCATCGGCTTTGTGGGTAGCAGTGGTTACAGCACCGGTCCTCATGTGCATTTCGAGGTCTTTGTAGACGGTCAGAACGTAGACCCGATGTATATGCTGAAAATCGGGCAGAAATTGAATAAATAAAAGCTTAATAAGCACAAAAAAGCGTTGTTTCGTTAAGAAACAACGCTTTTTTATTGTTACGGTTTTGTTTACAGGCTGCGTCCCAACTAGTAGGCTAGCTGCGGGAAGGCCGTGCCTTCGATAACGAACGTGAGATGCAGCCAACGGCCAGCACAACAATGCCCTACAGGCATTAATGTGTATAAAAAATAGGTATTATACATATGAAAAAGGATAATTTATAATAAAAGTAGCCCCAAGGCTTGCAACTGAAATTTTTACAGCAGCAGGCAGAAGTTGTTTTGTTGAATAATGGAGTGCGCAGCAAGCATGCTAAAGCAGAAGGAGGAAAACAATGACTATTAGTGAGATGGCCGAAAAAACTAACATGTCGGCAGATGCTTTAAGATATTACGAGCGTATTGGCCTGCTTCCTTCTGTGCCGCGCAATGCGGCAGGAGTGCGCGTTTATGACGAATATTTTGTGCAGTGGATCGATTTCATCAAAAAACTTAAAGCCAGCGGCATGTCTCTGGAGAGCATCATCGACTATATTCAGCTGGCAAAAATGGGTGACGCTACCTACCAAAAACGTAAGGATATGCTGGCCGAATCTAAAAAAACGCTGCTGGAGAAGATCCACAGTCTGCAATCGGTAGTAGAGCTGGTCGAGTATCAGCTGCAAAATTATGACGAGCAGGTACAGGCAGAAACAGATTTTTTGCTGCATAACAGGTTTACCGCTAAATCACTGGCAGGCTAAAAGCAGCGCTGTCTAACATTTTATTGAATATAAAAAAGGCGTTGTTTCGTAAAGAAACAACGCCTTTAGTGTTTGCTTTTAACTTGTTTATAAATTGTGCTGACTGCTTAGAACTTCCACATAAAGTTGACGTTAGTAGTGAAGCCTTCTTTTTTGCCCAGCCAGCCTTGCAGTGACAGGTCGATGGTGGGGTCGTTGGCAGCTTTGGGCTTAAGG
>OGZE01000033.1_pt1 | contig 97128 bp, 96 predicted proteins | sample 1576731 | NCBI WGS metagenome assembly OGZE01 (sample SAMEA3541503, study PRJEB24748) | human gut metagenome | biome: human gut; feature: human-associated habitat; material: faeces | place: China | collected 2012 | reverse complement strand
TGATTATGAGATGATTTTAAGTAGTGAGAGCTTCTCAGTTAGGTTTAAATATGAATGATGAAAGTTAAAGGGATAAAATAGTCTATGATATATTTAAAATTGAATTTGGGTATGATGTTGCTACTAAAAATAAATAAATTCCTGTGATTATGAGATGATTTTAAGTAGTGAGAGCTTCTCAGTTAGGTTTAAATATGAATGATGAAGGTTAAAAGGATAAAATAGTCTATGATATATTTGAATGTAATGTTACTGTAAAAATTATTAAATAAAAATATTTAGATTATATTGTTACAAATAAAATTTAAATTACTTTATGTTTAGAAGGGATTTTTTTTATAAAATTATTATTGACTTTTTAATGTGTAACATATAAAATATAGTGTCAAATTAAATAAATCACTAAATCCTCTGTAAGAGGGAGATGTCCTAGCGTGAACCAACCATCTATAAAAAACTAGTCTTTTTTTATTTATGCAGGGTTTGGACTCTGCTTTTTTTATTGAAAATTTTTAAGAAGGAGTAAAAATGGGAATAAGATACAACAAGATTACTGATAAGCATCAAAGAGAAATAGTTCTTTTGAAAAGCTTTCCATGCAAGTATGGAAAATGTAGTTTTTGCAATTATATAGAGGATAATTCTTTAGATGAAGAAGAAATAGATAATGTAAATATGGAAGTGTTAAAAGAAATAACAGGAGAGTATGGAGTTTTAGAAGTTATAAACTCTGGTTCTGTTTTTGAATTAACACAAAAAACTTTAGAAGAAATAAAAAGAATTGTTAAAGAGAAAAATATAAAAATTCTTTATTTTGAAATTTATTATGGCTATATAAAAAGAATTGAGGAAATTAAAAAATATTTTTCAGGTGTAGAAATACGTTTTAGAATGGGGATAGAAACATTTGATAATAATTTTAGAGTGAAAGTATATAATAAAAATTTTATTTTAGAAGAAAAGGAAATTATAGAAATTAGTAAAAAATTATTTTCTGTCTGTTTACTTATATGTGTAAAAGGGCAAACGAAAGAAATGATAGAAAACGATATAAAAATTGCTTTGGAAAATTTTCAAGGTGTAACTATAAATATTTTTATTAATAATGGAACTGTTATAGAGAGAGATAATGAATTAGTAAAATGGTTCATCGAAAAATATTCATATTTAGCATTAGATGATAGAGTAGAACTACTTTTAGATAATAAAGATTTAGGAGTTTTTGAACAATAAATGAACTGCAGGAGGAAAAATGAGAAATGAATTTTTATGGGCAATAATGCTGTTAGTAAACTTTTTAGCAATAATATTTGCTTATTCCAGATTTGGAAAAATAGGATTATATATATGGATACCAATATCAACTATACTAGCTAATATACAAGTAGTCATGCTGGTTGACTTATTTGGATTTGGAACTACTTTGGGAAATATACTTTATGCTGGAGGTTTTTTAGTAACTGATATACTTGCAGAAAACTATGGGAAAGAGCATGCTAAAAAAGCTGTGAAAATAGGATTTTTTTCCTTAATAGCAATGACATTAATAATGCAGATAGCTGTAGCTTTTACTCCTTCAAATGTAGAAGAAGGACTGATTACTTTTAGTGGAGTAAAAAGAATATTTGATTTTATGCCAAGGATAGCAATAGCTTCTCTTGTTTCTTACTGGATATCTCAAAGTCATGATATATGGGCATATGAAATGTGGAAAAAGAAATTTAGTGAAAGAAAACATATTTGGATTAGGAATAATATGAGTACTATGATAAGCCAACTTATAGATAATAGTATTTTTACATTGATAGCTTTTTGGGGTGTTTATCCTAGAGAAGTATTGTTAGAAATATTTGTTACTACTTACTGTATGAAATTTATAGTAGCAGTTTTTGATACACCATTTGTATATATTGCCAACCATTTAAAAATAACTGGAAGAATAAAGGAAACAGAATTATAAACAATAAAGAGGAAAACTTCTGTGTAATGCACTCTCCCTCCCTCTAGGAGATATCTAAGAAAGAGAATGCATTACCAAGGCTACCTCTTTTTTTATATTAAACTTTCATCGATATAAAGGCTTATTTTATTTCTCAATTTTTCTCTTATTTCTTTTGATATGGGAGTATTTTTAATTTCTCCATTTTGAATATAATAAAGCAGTTTCATATTTTCTTTAACAGAAATGATATTGTTTGTATATACTTTTATTAAATTTTTCCATTCCTCCATGCTATCACATACTTTTTTCAAAAGTTGAACCTCTCTAAGAAGAATATCAAATATTTCCAAAGGAAAATTATGTTCATTTTCACTAAATAAAAATTTTACTACAAGAGTATTATTATCTTCAAGATAATTTATTAAAGCATTTAAATCAAAATCTTTATATAAGTTTTTCTTCTCTAATTCTGTCATATTTCCACCCCTAAGATTATTAATATATTATTGTTAAAATTATAACATTTTTATTGTTAGATTTAAACTTGTTAGTTAAATATTTATGTGGCAAAAATTTAAAAAAAGTTATTTTTAAAAAAATATTTTATGAGAATAAAAAAATAAATTTAAAGGCATAAATTGTCTTAAAATAAAGTTATAAAACAAAATAAAGATAATTTAAAAAAATAAAATTTTTTTAGTGGGAATTTATTAATATTATAGAATGTTTTTTAGTATATTATTTTTCAAATTTTTTTTTATTATCTTTTTTGTATGCTATAATGATTATGTGTTCTCATTTTGTCACACAAAAAATAAACAAATATTTAAAAAATTAAAATAATGAAGCAGAAGGAGGGTGATTAAAAATATAAATGCTTTAAATTAAAGAAATAAAAAACATTTTAGGGAGGGGAAATACTAGAAATTTTATTGTGAATTTTATTTAAAAAAATTATATTTGAAAAAATTTAGAAAATAAAAAGAGAAATAAGAACTATTTATAAAAAATAAAATACCAGAGGGGAAAAAGATGATAAGATTAACAGAAAAAGAATTAAAAAATGTGAAAGAAAATAAAGATGCAATAGCACAGTTGCTTGTAAAAAAAGCTATTTTAAATGAAATAAAAGAGAAAAAATATAATGATGAAGAAAAAAAATCTTTGGAAGAATTAAAAACAAATATAGAAATTGAATTTTATTTGACTTCTATTGCACAAAATAATATTACAATATCTAATTATGAGATTTTGGAAATATATAAAAATAATTCAGAAACTTTGAAAGATAAACCAGTAGCAGAGATATACCCACAGCTTCAGCAAGCTTTAATAAATAAAAAAGTAAATGAAAATAAACTTGGGGTAATTAATGAAATAATAGAAAGATATAAAGTAAATGAAATTTTAAAAGAGTATGTTGGGGAAGATAATAAAGAGAAAGAAGAAATAATAGAATAATTAAAGAAAAAGTAAGTTAAGCTACAATTCATAAAATATGAAAGCCTGACCTAAAAGATTCAGTCAGGCTTTTTTAGTAAAAGATATAATTTTTTGTCTGAAATGGTACTTATTGATTGGAAAAATTATGTAAAAAATCAAAATCCATCTATTAATACAGAATTTATTTTGAAAAAGAAAATAAAAAAAGTTTTTAAAATGTTTAAAAACGAGTTTTATATTTTTATTTAAATATTATTTTGTAAAAATATTTTTTTTAAAAGGAAATAAGTATTTTTCTTGTAATATCTAGTATATAAGAGATGGTAATTAAATAATGGTTAATATAAATATCTTATATTAACCATTTCTCTTTTTTATGATATCGTATTTTTAAAAATAAATCAACTATTTTTTTTAAATAAATCAACTATTTTCTTTCTATAAACTTAAAAAATTGAACTCATATCTTGAATTTATCGTATACTTTATTAATCATTTCTTGCTCTATTCCTATATATTTTAATGTTTGTTCGGCAGAGGAATGATTGAATATAGACATTACCAGTGCTATGTCTAAAGTACCTCTGTAAACTGTATGCCCCCATGTTTTTCTTAAAGAATGGGTCCCTATAGGATATGCAATGTTTAAATCTGCCTTAGCTTGATTTAAATATTTGCTTATTGAAACAGTTGAAATAGGCTTATCAAACAGCTCTTTTACATACTTTCTATTTAGAGATTTAAATAAAAATCCTTTTTCTCCAGAGTATCCTAACGTTTCATAATACCTCTTTAATTCTTCAATTGACTTTTGACATACTGTATTCAATTTAATCTCTCTCATTTTTTTAGTTTTCTTTTCTTTTAATTTTACTACATAATCACTATTTATATCTTCAAATCTTATTTTAGACAAATCAGAAATTCTTAATCCAACATTTACTCCTATATTTATCAATGCTAAAATTACAACTTTATCATTTAATTTGAAGTATTTTCTTAGCTTTCTTAAATCTTCCTTACAAATATATTTAACTTCTTGTCCTCTTTTGTCCATTTTTTTCTCCTTTTTTGATTTTATTGAAAATTATGATAAATTCATCAATAGATTACTACTAATGGTTAATATAAGATATTTTTATTACCTAATGAAAAAACGTAATTTAATAAAAGAAGTTGCAGCTCCTTTTAATTATTATAAGTTACGAATAAGATGAAATTGGGAGGGAATTATGAAGAAATTAAGTTTTTTATTTCTATCAGCCATTTTAGTTGTTAGCTGCTCAAGTGCTAAAGAGAGTAGTGATGATCCTTTAGATATTCTTAATCAGAGAAGAAGAGAATATTATGAGAAGGAAAGAGAAAAAGAAGCAGAACAAGCTAGAAAAGCTGCTGAAATCTCTAGAATGACAGAAAAAGAAAGAAATGAGTATGAAATTCAGAGAGCAAAAGAAAAAATTAAAGAAATGAAATAGTAATTTTCTTTAAAAACAAAATATCGGGAGGATTTTTAATGAAAAAGATTTGCGGAATAGTATCTATTATCGCTGCAGGAATATTAATAACAGGGTGTAATGAAACAAATAATAAAACTACTAACAATGTTCCAGCACAAATTACTTTAACTGAAAAGGAGAAACAGAAAGATAAAGATGAAGTTGCAAGAATATTGGTTTATAAGGCTTTATTGGAAGAAGTAAAAAAAGCTGAGTTCACACCTGAAGAGCTTGAAAACATTCAAATAGCTCAAAATCAAATTAAAATAAATTATTTTATAGAAAGAGAACTAAAAAATAAAACTCAAATTACAGATGAAGAAGCAGCAGATTTTTATAAGAAACATAAAGATCAATTTGATGATAAACCTTTAGAGGAAATGCTTCCAATATTATATAAAAGTCTGGCTGTAGAAAAATACAATCAGGCACAAGTTGAATACTACAATTCTATAATTGAAAAATATAAATTGAATGACATCTTAAAAAAAGAAGGAATTATTAAAGATGAGAAAGCTGAAAAGATTGATGGGAAGGAAGTGGAAAAAATATGAAAAAGATACTTATAATTTTAAGTTCTTTACTATTAATAAGCTGTTCTAACAACAATGCTGGAAATACTTCAAATATGTCAGAAAAAGATATGCAAAGAGAAAGACTGGTTAAGCTGGCATTAGAGAAGAAAGAAAAAGAAGAAGCAGCTAAAAAAGAAGAGTTAAGACAAAAAGCATTAGCTGAAGAAGCAGAAATGAAGCAAAAGGCAGCTATTAGAGAAGCTGAGTTAAAACAAAAAACTTTAGAAAAAGAAGCTGCTATGAAAGAAAAAGCAGAAGAAGCTAAAAGACAGGAAATGTTAAAAGCTCAGGAAGCTAAAGAAAAAGCAGCAGCCAAAGAACAGGCTCTAAAAGATCAAAGAATGTCTAGAGAAGAGATATTTAGAGAAATAATTAATATAAATAATGAATTAGATGGAAAAAATTTAAGCAAGGAAAGAGTAAAAGAATTAGAAAAAAGACTTGCTGAATTGGAAAAATTAAATAAATAATAAATGTTAAAAAAGTTTTCTAAACAAAACTATATTATAAACTTGGAGGTAAACATGAAAAAATTATTAGTAGCAGGAACAATTTTATTATCAGCATCAGCATTTTCTACAGGGGTGACAGCAGAATTTGAAAGCCGTTTCAACACTCTTGAGCAAGAATATAAAATGCTTATGCAAAAAGAAGACGAGAGATATAATTCTGAAAAACAAATAGCTGAAACTGCAAAAGCAACTCTAGCTAAACAAAGAGAATTATACAATCAAATTTCAACTAAAGCAGGAAAATTAGGACAAATCAAAGACGTTAAATTCTACAAAGAGCAATATGGAGAATTAGCTAAAAAATACCAAGATGCACTTAAAGAATTAGAAGGACAAATGAAAGAGCAAGAAAGTATCATCAACAGATTCCAACAATTACAAGCTGTAAAAGAAGGAAAATAATTAATATTTTTTAAATACAAAAGAAAATAAAACCAGGAGGAAAGTATTATTATGAAAATAAAAACAACTATGTTATTAGGAGCAGCATTATTACTAGTATCAAGCGTATCATTAGCAGCACCAGCAGCAGCAGGAGTAGATTCAAGATTTTCTCAATTAGAAGCAGAATTAAAAATGCTTGAGCAAAAAGAAAATGAAAGATTTAAAGAAGAAGAGCAAATTGCAAAATCAGCTCAAAATAATTTAAATGTACTTACAAATCTTAAAAATAAATGTGAAGAAAGAATTAACTACATGACTACTATGGAAGGAAGAAGTATTTACTCTAACGAAATGAAAAACTTGTTAAAACAATATCAAGGTTTTCTTGGAGAAATAGATAAGCAGTCTAAAGTAGAAGAAAGAAAAATATTTGAATTTAATCAATTAAAAAGTTTAAGAGCAGAGTAATTTGTTTAACTATATTCTCCTAGATATAGTTAAATGAGTAGAGGATTAAGAGTACTACTCTTAGTTCTCTCTCATTGATTAAATAGAGATAGAGAAAGTGAGATATAAAAATGAATTATTTAGACTCAAAACTAATTTTATATTTGGTAGTTATATTTTTTATAGTATTTATCTTTATTAAATTAAAAACTGCTTTAGCAATAAGGAATTTAAATAATAAAATTGGAGTGAGATTTTACTATAAATTCTTAGGAAATATGCAATGGCTGAAAGAACAGATACTTATGGGTAAATATTTAGAAATGAAATATTTGAATGCAGTAGATGATAAAGCTAATTCAAATATAATAATATTATTAGAAAAAAAAGAAGAAAGTACTATTATAAATATTTATTCAGCCAGAAATAAAACTGTGATAATTAAGAATTTAAAATTAAATGATCAAAGATTTAAAAAATTTATTGAATTTCTTCCTAGAACACTAGCAGAAGATGATTTTTCCAAAGAAAGTGAAACAAACAACTTAGGGAGGGAATAATGAAAGAGAAAGATTTTATTAAAGTTTACAAAGAAGAAAGAAATTTGAAGAACTTAAAAGAAGCTCAGCATAGAATTTCAACTTTTTGGGAAACTGTAGAAGAAATATTACAAGAAGATAAAAAGTTAGTATTCAAAGGTTGGGGAATATTTGAAATAAAACCTGTAAGAGCTAGAGAATACTGTGATCCTAGAATAAAAAAAATTAAGAAGACTTTACCTAAAAATAAATTGGTTTTCAGACAGGGAAAAATACTTAAAGAAAATATCAATGTTGACTAGAGGGGTACTATGAATAAGAAAGATTTTATTAAACTATATAGAAAAAAATTAAATAATTTAACAATTGCAGAAGCGAAAGAAGATGTAGAAGCAATTCTAGAAATTATAGAAGCTGGTTTAAAAAAAGATGGTAAAGTACAATTCTTCAATAAGGGAGTATTTACTGTTGGAAATATAAAACCAAAAACTATAAGCAATCCAAAAACTAGAGAGCTTATGCAGACAACTGAAATGAAGAAAGTAAAATTCAATGCTTCATTTAAGTTAAAAGATAAAATTCAAGATAAAAAGTAATTTATTAGATATTTTTTTATCTTTAATTATGATATTAACGGTAAAGATAATGATAATATATTGCATTTCTAAGACAATTAATTGTAATAAAAAAAGCTGTTACAGATTGATGATTTTTAATCATTAATTTGGACAGCTCTTTTTTTCAGCATTTTGTTTAAGCCATTATACAGCCCTAAAATCTTAGACAATTAAGATGAAGGATATGTTTTTTATAACAATAGAAGAATACATAGAGTACTGCAATGATAAGAGAACAAAAGTAAAATTAAAAGGATTAACTCCTGTACAATACAGGAATCAATCCCTATCAATTAATATTTAAAATATATTGTCTAAGAAAATAGATTCACTACACTTTGTGTTCTATGCTCTTTTAATTTGAATACTGTAAATTATAAATAATATACCCATAAATAAAAGATAGAATCCAATAGTTATAGGAAGAATATATCCCATCAAAAGTGGACATACTACTAATAAAATTCCAAAGATAATGTCAAGAATCCCTCTTGTTACCAGGATTGATCTGATATTATGTACTTCTGGTATTTCATCAGCAACAGCTTTTCCTCTTGTGAAGATAAGAGAAAAACCTCTAAATAGCATAAGTATACCTAAATATATAAGAAGTATTACAGCACTCTCAAAAGGATTATAAAATATTGAAATAGCAGCTAAAATATCAATTATACCACTTACTAGTACTATTCCCCAATGGAAATATTTATTTTTTCTTCCCTGATAAGCATAATAAATATTAAGTAGTCCCATTAATAGAAATCCCCAGCTTAAAACATAAATAAGGGAAATAGAAAATCCAAGTGGATTAAATATTCCAATCAACCCTGTTATAGCAAGAAGAATACCTAGAATGAGATAGTAATACCATATCCTTTTTAAAGAACCTCCTAAATCAAACATATCAATATAAAACTTTTCATTAGCCATAAGACTACCTCCAATAAAATTATTTGTCTAATTTAAATATTCAAATTTAATAAAATTTTCCTTTTTAATCGACAAAAAAATTTAAGATAAAGGTTTCTACTGCTATTTCATCATCTAATGTTCCATTTTTTATATTATATTCGGTATATAAAAGTTCTTCTAGTTTTCTTTCTATAAATTCTGAGCTGAATGTATCAATATTTTTAAATTTTAGAAATATTTGATATGGGTGCATAAATCCATTATCTTTTTTAAAATATTTTTTTGTATTTTCAAAAATAGAATCATTGAATTTTTTATAAGAAGTATTTTTAGTTATTATTGACTCTTTTGAAAGATAATTGAGTTTAAGATTGATTAGGAGTTCTTCAGTAGTCATATAAAGAAATCCCATATATTCTTTTTCTTTTTGTAGAAATTCCAATAGAGGGGTAATATTCTTATTATAAAGAAAATCTTCTATCAGAGTTTTATGGTTGTATTCTTTAGTAATGGAAAGTACAGGCATAACCTTGGTTAAATTAAATGTATCTCCATCTAAATAATTTTTAACTTTTTCAACTTCATTTTTTATTTTGAAAAAATCATCTCCAATAATTTCTACAAATTTTTCAGCTTCATATTCAGATATATTTAATTCATTCTGTAGATAGAAAGTAACAGCTTTTTTTTCATTTTCTTTTCTGTAGCAAATTATCTGTGCTATTTCACCAATAGAATCCATAGCTTTTTTTGATAATGGATTTTTAATTTTTCCATAGTCATTTAAAAATTCTTCATATATTATGATAATTTCTTTTTGAGAAAGATTAAATAATTTTAAAGTTTTAAAAAAAGCTTCTATATTTTTAATATCTTCAGCTCTTCTTAAAATTAATAATTCTTTAGGGTTAAAAATAGAATTGGTAGAAACAGTTTGAAGAAAGACTTCGTCCTCTTTCTGTGAAGCATCAAAATATTTTTCTGGTATATTAGGAAATTCATTTTTAATTTTATTTAATAACTCTTCATATTTTATTTGAAGAGGAGAAGTGTCACCATGTAAAAAATAAAGCATTTTTCCTCCTTAGAAATGAATCATCTTGAAAATTATTACAACTTAAGTATATCATAAGAAAAAAAGAATATAAAGGGATTCTTAAAGAGAGATTGAGAGAAACTTGATATAGTGTTATAATAGAATGGAAAGTGAAATTTGAAAGGAATACTGGAATGAAAAATAAAGAAAAAACAAAAATTTATATAAATATATTTTATGCACTGGTATGGTTTATACCTCTCTATTTTTTTATGAGGGATTTTTTTAAGATAGAAGATATAAGTATCCTTTTTGAAACAAAAACTTTTGATATAATTTTATTTTCGATAAAACAGGGATTATATTCAACAGCAGCAGCTCTTGTTATAGCAATTATACCAGCATATTTTGCAGCTTATGAAAAAGGGATAGTGAGCAGACTTCTTCATGGTCTTCTTTTTATCCCATTCTTTTTTCCAATAATATCTACTGTAACAATATTTTCAATTATTTTTAATATGGAATTTTTTAAGGGTCTTGGAATATTATATTCTCTTAAAGCTATCATAATAGCCAATGTATTTTATAATTCGCCTATATTTATAAAGTACATCAGTGAAGGGTTGAAAAGAGTACCTAAGGAGCTCATAGAGGCATTGAAAATGGAAGGAGCAGGAAATATAAGAATATTTTTTTCAGGACAGCTTCCATTGATAATGCCACAGATATTTAGAGGATTTATTTTAGTTTTTACATATTGTTTTACAGGGTTTGGAATAATATTATCCCTTGGGGGAATAAAGTTTTCTACTTTAGAAGTTGAAATAGCTTCTACACTTATGGGAGAACTTAATTTTTCTAAAGCTATGATTTTTGGAATAGTTCAATTTTTTATATTAATAATATTAAATCTATCTGGAGTATTTGTCAAGGAATATGAATTAGAAGGAGAAATGGAACATAAAAAGCAGAATATTTTTTTCAGAGGATATTCAATAATTTATCTGCTGCTACAATATCTGATAGTTGCTTCAAGTTTTCTTTTTTCCTTCTACAATTATTATACTGGTGAATTTTCAATCAAAGCTTATTTAAAGATATTTTCTAAAGGTTTTAATGAAGATTATGAAGTGATAAAAGGGATAATAAATTCCATTGGAATATCTGCTGTAGTGAGTTTTATTTCAATAATAGTAATTTATTTTATAATTAAAAATTACAGTAGAATAACAGATGTAATAATTTTTTCAAATCTAGGAATATCAGGAGCTTTTCTGGCAGTGGCACTTTTTTATTTAAATGTGCTTTTTAATATTCCTTTACTATTGTTACTGGGAATAGGATATGTTTTAGTAAGTATTCCAATTGGTTATTCCTTTATGTATCAGTATGTAAAGAAATTTCCAATAAATATTTTAGAAAGCTCATTATTAGATTGCAGTAATGGATTTGAGAGGTTTATATATATTGAATTTCCAATTTTAAAAAATATTTTTTTGTCAGCATTTTTGCAAATATTTGCAATTGTTTTTGGAGAATTCACAATAGGATATACTATGCAGCTGGGAGATATAGTTCCTGTAGCTTCGCTGGTAAATTACTCTCTGGTATCTAATAAAAAATATTTAGAAAGTGCAGCTTTTAGTTCAGTGATACTTTTGATAGTGTTTTCATTGTTTATTTTAGGAGAGTATTTAAAAGATAAAGAAAAATAAAACATTATAAATTCAGGGAGGGAAAAATGGTAAGGTTTGGGATAATAGGAACAAGCTGTATAAGCGACAAATTTGTTGAGGCATTAAAAACTATAAAAAAATGTAAGGTAACAGCAGTATATTCAAGAAGTGTAGAAAAAGGAGATTATTTTGCTACAAAACATGATATAGAAACAATATATCTTTCATTGGAGGAAATGGCTGAAAGTCAAAAAGTTGATGCAGTATATATTGCTTCCCCAAATGGACTTCATCCATCACAAGCTATAAAAATGATGGAAAATGGGAAACATGTAATTTGTGAAAAAGCTATTGCTCCAACAGTGAAAGAATTGGACGAGATGATAAAAACTGCAAGAGAAAATAATGTGGTATTGATGGAAGCTATGAGGCCTACTTTAAACCCAAACTTTAGGATAATAAAAGAGAACTTGGAAAAAATAGGACCTGTAAGGGGGATAACAGCTAGTTATTGTCAGTATTCTTCAAGATATGATAATTTAAAAAAAGGAGAACTTACAAATATATTTGATCCAAAATTTTCAGGAGGAGCATTATATGATATAGGAGTTTATCCATTATATTTTACTATTGGAATGTTTGGAATTCCAGAAGAATATATAGGAAAAAATTATCTGGTAAGCAGTGGTGCAGATGGATATGGAAATATAATTTTAAAATATAATGATAAAATAGCAAGTATTATATATTCAAAAATAACTGATTCTAAAACACCTTCAGAAATTCAAGGAGAAAAGGGTTCCATAATAATTGATAAACTTTCTACTGTAAAGGGAATAAAAATATTGTATAGAGATGGAAGAGAAGAGAAAATAGAAATGGAGATAGATGAAAATGATATGGTTTATGAAGCAATGGAATTTATAAATCTTATAAAACAAGGAAAGCTTGAATCAGATATAAACAGTCATAAAAATTCAAGAAAAGTAGTTGAAATTATGGAAAATCTAGCTAATAAAAATTAGGAGGAGAGTAAAATTTTTGAAATATTTTTAAAGGCATTCCATAATTTAAAAGAAAAAGAAGAAGTAAAATTTTTTAGAAAAAATGAAAATAACAGGGAAAATAAAAATGAAGAGGAATTGAGATATCTTATAAAAAAACTTGAAAAACGGGAAATAAAAGATTTTAATAGGGATATTTTGAATGAAAGTTATAAAATAAATTACTGCAAAGAACTCAATGAAGAACAATTAAGAGCATTGACTTCTTTAGAGGGGCAGTATTTAGTAATAGCTGGTGCAGGTTCAGGAAAGACGAGAACAATAGTTTATAGAACTGCTTTTATGATAGAAAGAGGGATACCAGAAAAAAATATATTAATGCTTACTTTTACAAAAAAGGCTACTTTGGAAATGGAGGAAAGAATAAAAAATCTCACTTCGGAAAAAGAGATAAAAGTTTCTGTTTCAACATTTCATTCTCTTTGTGCTGAATTGCTTATTAAATATAAAAATATATTTGGAATAGAAAAATTTAGTATAATAGATGAGAATGAAAGTAATGCAGTAATAAGCCTTCTTATTCGGGAATACTCACTAAAAAATAAAAATAACGGCAGCTTTCTTTCAGAAAAAAGAGTGGTTGAAATATTTGGAGCAGCTAGAAGCAGAGAAAAAAATATAATAGAATTTTTATCTGATAAAGAAAAGATTTATTTAAGGGATTTAGAATTCTTAGAAATGAAATATAAAAGATTTAAAAAAGAGTTTCAAATATTTGATTTTGAAGATTTAACAGAAAAGGTATTAAAGAAGCTAAAATCAGATAAAAATTTTCTTAAAATGTTAAGAGAAAAATATAAATATATAGTAGTAGATGAATATCAGGATACTAATTCTGTTCAAAGAAAATTTTTAAAAACATTGGTAGGTATAGAAGGAAATATCATGGCTGTGGGAGATGACTATCAGAGTATATATGGATTTAGAGGAGCTGATTTTAAAAATATACTTAGATTTGGGAAAGATTTTCCCAATAGCAAAATGATAAAATTAGAAAGAAATTATAGAAGCAGTGATGAAATAATAAAGTATATAAATGGAATATCTGAAGGCTTTCTTTTAAAATATAATAAAAATACAAGAGGAACTATGAAAAATGGAGAGAATCCACATATCATTAGTTTTCTTAATGAAGAAAAACAGGGAGAATTTATTTGCAGGAAAATAGAGGAGCTGAAAGAAAAAGGAGTTCCCTATGAAGAAATAGCTATTCTCTATCGCAATAAATACATAATTCATAAGTTAGAAAAATTAATGAAGAAAAAAGAGATACCATTTAATTTACAGTTAGATAAAGAAAATTTTTTTGGAAGTCCTTTGGATATTTATTTAAAAATACTAGAAGTATGGAATGATAAAGAAAATATTTTAAAGTGGGAAGAATTAGTTAGAAGACTACCAAAAAGTTATTTATATTCTGTATTGGATATAGTAAAAAGAAGAGAAAGTGATGATGCTTTACTAAATAAAATAATAATGATAAGCAATAAAATATCACATTATTCTATAGATGAAATATTGGATAAATGTGAAAAATTGACATTTGAAATTCTTAAAATAAAAACAACATTTTCTAGAGAAGAAGTTAATTTTTTTAAAACAGTAAAAAATAATATAAAAAAAGCTGAAGATTTAGAAACATATATAATGGAAGTGAAAAATATTTTAAATGCTGAAAAAAAGATAACAAAAGGAAAGATTTCTATATTATCTGTTCACAGCTCCAAAGGATTGGAATGGGAGGCTGTATTTATACCAACATTGCTGGAAGGAATATTTCCAAGTGATATTGGAGAAAAAAATATTGAAGAGGAAAAAAGATTATTTTATGTAGCCTGTAGCAGAGGAAAAAAATATTTGTATCTCTTGTATCCAGAATATTTTTATGAAAAAGTTGGATATTTTAATAAAAAATCTTCATTTTTAAAATAGATGTGTAAAATAATTAAATGTTTGTAAAAAATATAATAAAATTTTTTGAATATTATATCATAAGTTTAAAATTGCTTGGTAGTTTTTGAAGTGGAAAATTTCTTGTATATTTAGCTAAAAATTAATTTTAAAATTAACAGATATTTTTATTTGTAAAATTTTTCTTTTTGTTTTATAAATAAAATAGATTAACTTTTTTTTATACAGTTATTTTCTGCATAATTCCCAGTAATTTAAGAGCTTAAAAAGCTTGACTAAAGTATTAATAATTTGTATAATTGGTATGTGAAAAATAAATTTTTTAAGGTTTGCATATCTGCGATTAAAAGGGAAGATAAGTGAAAAGCTTACACGGTCCCGCCACTGTGAAGATGACGAAAACAGATTAACCACTGAAATATTTCGGGAAGGGCTGTTAGTAGAATGAGTCTGAGTCAGGAGACCTGCCTTAAAAATTTTTACTATCCTGCGGGGACGGGAAGTGTGTATTTATTATGCTTCTCTCCAGTATTAAATTTGGAGGAGAAAAAAGTGCTTGAAAATAATATATTGAAAATGATAAAGGTGACCAAGAAGCTAGATTAAGTTTTAGAAATTTGGAAATTAGAAAGATTTGTGTAATTAACGAAGTGAATAAAATATAAAAACAGTATGTTTGAAAGAAATGAATCTATTGTTTTTAGTTTTATGAACAAAATCAATAACAAATATTTCTACTGGAAAAATTCTAAAATTATATTTCTGCATATATGGCACCTTTTTTTAGTATAAAAATATTTATGAGGGAGTAGGGGTTATGAAACATAGAAATCTAATGATAGTAGGGACATCGTCTGGAGCTGGAAAAAGCATAACTGTAACAGGGCTATGTAGAATTTTTTATAATGATGGATATAGTGTAGCTCCTTTTAAATCACAGAATATGGCATTAAATTCATTTATAACAAAAGATGGAGATGAAATGGGGAGAGCTCAGGTAGTTCAGGCTATGGCTGGAAAAATCGAACCTCAGGCTTTTATGAATCCAATTTTGCTGAAACCTACAACTGCTAAAAAAATACAGGTTATAGTAAATGGAAAATCTATTGGAAATATGAGTGGATTGGAATATGGAAAATTTAAGCTAACTTTAAAACCAGAGATAATGAAATCATACAATAAAATCAAAGAAAACTTTGATATATGTGTAATAGAAGGAGCAGGAAGTCCAGTCGAAATCAACATTAAAGAAGAGGATATCGCCAATATGGGAATGGCTGCCATGGCAGATGCACCTGTGATTTTGGTTGCAGATATAGACAGGGGTGGGGTATTTGCTTCTGTATATGGAACTATAATGCTTATGACACCAGAGGAAAGAGCCAGAGTAAAAGGAGTAATAATAAATAAATTCAGGGGAGATGTAGAAATACTTAAACCTGGACTGAAAAAACTTGAGGAGCTTACAGGTGTTCCAATTGTAGGAGTACTTCCATATAGTGATGTGGATATAGAAGATGAAGACAGTTTAACAGATAAATTTAAAAAATCAAAAAATACTAAAGGAATAAAAGTTTCTGTTATAAAATTAAAGCATATTTCCAATTTTACAGATTTAGATGCTTTAGGAATACAGGAAGATGTAAATATAAATTATGTAACATCAGCTGAGGAATTAGGTGATGAAGATATAATCGTCATACCTGGTTCTAAAAATACAATAGATGATCTGAAAGATTTAAAAGATAGAGGAATTGCTGTTGAAATTATAAAAGCTTCAAGAAAAGGAACTGTAATAATAGGAATATGTGGTGGGTTCCAAATGCTTGGAGAAAGAGTAAAAGATCCATATGGAATTGAAAGCGACATTAAAGAGATACCAGGATTAGGTATATTAGATATGGAAACTATAATGGAGAAAGAAAAAAATACTACTCAGTATTCAGGAGAATTAAAAAATACAACTGGAATTATTTCAGGGTTAGATGGAACGAAAATAAAAGGATATGAGATACATCAGGGAGTTACAGCTGGAAATGAGAGAGCAGTAACAAAGGACGATCATACAGTTGCAGTGGTAAAAGATAATATATTTGGAACATATCTTCATGGAATATTTGATAATGAAGAAGTGACAAGAAATATATTAAATAAAATAAGAGAGAAAAAAGGCTTGGAAAAAATGGAAGCTGGAATAACTTTTGATGAATATAGAGAGCAGGAATTTGATAAGCTTGAAAAAATATTCAGAGAAAATTTAGATATGAAAAAAATATATGAAATACTAGGTGAGTAAAAGATGAACTTTATAATGAAGTATGGAATTGCATATGTAATGGATTTAATATTTGGAGATCCACACTGGTTTCCACACCCTGTAAGGATAATAGGAAAACTTATCAGCTTTTTAGAAAAAATATTATACAAGGCTTCCAATAAAAAAATATCAGGAGCTTTTCTTACTGTGATAGTAGTAGGGGTCACATTTGTTGTTTCTTATTATATATCATCTATTTCATATATTTTAGAAATCTTCTTTCTGTATACTACTCTTGCTACAAAAAGTCTGGCAGATGAAGGCTTCAGAGTATGTAAAATTCTTACAGAGGGGGATTTGGAAAAGGCTAAAAAAGAGTTATCTTATCTTGTAAGCAGAGATACTGGAAATATGGATATAGGACAGATTACAAGAAGTGTACTTGAAACAATAAGCGAAAACAGTGTAGATGGAGTGATAGCTCCAATGTTCTTTGCTTTTCTTGGAAGTTTTCTGCACATAGATGGAGTTTCACTTGCTCTACCTTTTGCCATGGGATATAAGGCAATAAATACCCTTGATTCTATGGTTGGGTATAAAAATGATAAATATATAGATTTTGGAATGGTATCTGCAAAAACAGATGATGCTGTTAATTTTATACCTGCAAGAATAGCAGGAGGTTTTGTTATACCCTTGGCAGCAATGATATTGAGATATGATTATAAAAATGCTTGGAAAATATTTTTTAGAGATAGATTGAATCATTCAAGTCCTAATTCAGGGAATTCAGAAGCAGCATTTGCAGGAGCATTGGGAGTACAATTTGGAGGAAAAACAAGTTATTTCGGAAAAATACATGAAAAACCAACTATTGGAGATAGAAAAAAAAGTTTTGATTTGAAAGATATTATGAAAGCTATAAAACTTTTATATGTATCTTCATGGATAGGAATAGTATTATTTACATTAATTACTTATTTAATAGATTTACTACTAAAAAAAATGTAGAAGGAGAAAGAAATGGATCTGCATGGAGGAAATATCTACAGACTGAAAAGAGAGGGGAAAGGGAATCTATTAGACTACAGCTCTAATATAAATCCTTTGGGAGTACCTGACTCTTTTAAAAAAGCAATAATAGAAAACTTTGATATTCTTGAAAAGTATCCAGACCCTGACTATATAGAATTGAGGGAAAATATAGGAAGATATAATGATATTGAAGCTAAAAATATAATAGCAGGAAATGGAGCAACAGAAATTTTATTTCTGTATATGAAAGCTATGCAGCCTAAAAAAACTTTAATAGTATCTCCAAGTTTTGCTGAATATAAAAGAGCATTGGAAAGTGTAGGAAGTGAAATAATTCATTATCCACTACTGGAAGAGAATGATTACAATTTAGATGTGGATAATTTTTTAAAGGAAGTACCTCAATGCGACCTTGTTGTTATATGCAACCCAAATAACCCTACTGGAAGTTTTATTTCTTTAGAAAATATAAAAAGAATAAATAGCGTTTTATCTGAAAGAAAAATAAAATTATTTATAGATGAAGCTTTTATAGAATTTATAAAAGGCTGGGAAGATATGACAAGTGTGCTTTTAAAAGATGAAAATATTTTTGTAATGAGAGCTTTAACTAAGTTTTTTGCTGTACCAGGGGTAAGACTGGGATATGGAATAACTTATGATGAAGAGATAATGAAAAAAATGGAGAAATATAAAGAACCTTGGAGTGTAAATAGTTTTGCTGATATAGCTGGAAAGGTTATGCTCTGGGATAAAAAATATATAGAGGCAACTGAAAACTGGATAGAAGAAGAAAAAAAATGGTTTTATGAGGAAAGCTGCAAAATTGAAAATATAAAAACTTTTAAAACAAATGTGAATTTTATTCTGGTGAAGCTTTTGAAGAAAAATTCATCTGCTGTAAGAGATGAAATGATAGAAAAAGGTGTAGTTGTAAGAGATGCTTCTAATTTTAAATTTTTAAATAATCAATACATAAGACTTGCAATAAAAAATCGAGAAAACAATATAAAGGTATTACAGGCTTTGAAAGAGGTGATGTCATGAAAGCCTTTATGCTTGCAGGGATAAGCAGTGGAATAGGAAAAACGACAGTTTCTATGGGGCTTATGTCACTCTTTGAAAATGTATCGCCATTCAAGACTGGTCCTGACTATATAGATCCTGGCTTCCATCAGTTTGTAACTGGAAATAAAAGTTATAACCTAGATTTGTTTATGATGGGAGAAGAGGGAGTAAAATACAGTTTTTATAAACATCAAAAAGACATATCAATAGTAGAAGGAGTAATGGGACTTTATGATGGAATAGATAATTCACTGGACAACAACAGTTCAGCACATCTTTCAAGAGTTCTAGGAATTCCAGTGGTGTTGGTAGTAGATGGAATAGGAAAAAGTACAAGTATAGCTGCTCAAGTCTTAGGATATCAATTATTAGATAAAAGAGTGAACATAGCAGGTGTTATTATCAATAAAGTTTCAAGCAGGAAAACATATGATATATTCAAAGAAGCAATAGAGATGTATACAGATGTAAAATGTCTGGGATATGTTCCTAAAGATGAGTCGCTTCATATAGGGAGCAGACATTTAGGACTGCTTCAGGCAGAAGAAATTGGAGATTTAAAAGTCAAAATATCTTCTCTTGCTGAAGTTTTAAAAGAAACAATAGATGTAGATGGAATATTGGAAATAGCTTCTAAAGTCAAAATAGAATCAGTAGAAAATCCTTTTAAAAAAGATAAAGACAAGTATAAAGGATTGAAAATAGGAATAGCAAAAGACAGAGCTTTCAGTTTTTATTATAATGACAATATAGAACTATTGAAATATTTAGGTGCTGAGATAGAATATTTTTCTCCTGTATATGATAAAAAAATACCTGAAAATGTAGATATACTATATTTTGGTGGAGGATATCCTGAGAATTTCGCAAGGGAGCTTTCTGAAAATAAAAGTATGATAGAATCAGTAAATAAATTTTATCATAACAATGGAAAGATATTTGGTGAATGTGGAGGATTCATGTTTTTATCTAAAGAGATAGAAACAATAGATGGTGAAAAATTTCCAATGTGCAGTTTGATAGATTGTAGTATAAAAATGGGAAACAGGCTTGATATTTCCAGATTTGGATATATAAGTTTATTGAAAGAAAATAAGATTATTGGAAAGGGACATGAATTTCATTATTCTAAAATAAAAGAGATAGGAAATGATACAAGAAAGTATACTGCCAGAAAAAAAGATGGCAGAGAGTGGAATTGTATATTTGAAGAAAAAGGATTAAAAGGTGGATATCCTCATATTCATTTTTTCACAAGTTTTGATTTATTGAAAGATATCTTAGAAAAGGAAGGTAAATAAATGAATAATTATATAAAAGTACCACAAGACATAGAAAAAAGAAGTTTTGAGATAATTGGAGAGGAATTGGGAGATAAAATTAATAAATTTGATGAGGCGACTCTTCCAGTTATAAAAAGAGTTATACATACCACTGCTGATTTTGAGTATGCAGATTTAATTGAATTTATGAATGATGCCATAAACAGTGGGAAAGAAGCTCTTAAAAAGGGCTGCAAAATATATTGTGATACAAATATGATAGTGAATGGTGCAAGCAAAATGGTACTTTCTAAATTTAATTGTGAAGCTTACTGTCTTGTGGCAGATAGCGAAGTAGTTAAAGAAGCAAAAGAAAAAGGAGTTACAAGATCAATAGTAGGAATGGAAAAGGCAGCAAAAGATCCAAATACAAAAATATTTCTTATAGGAAATGCACCTACTGCTCTTTATCAATTAAAAGAAATGATAGAAAGAAATGAAATAGAAAAGCCTGCCCTTGTAGTTGGAGTTCCAGTGGGATTTGTTGGAGCTGCCGAATCAAAAGAGGCTTTTAAATCATTGGGAATTCCATATATAACGATAAATGGAAGAAAAGGAGGAAGTACAGTAGCAGTTTCTATTCTGCATGGTATATTGTATCAAATGTATCAAAGAGAGGGATTCTAATGAATGAAGAATTAAGAAGTGGTTATACTACTGGTACTTGTGCAGCAGCTGGAGCAAAGGCAGCTTTAGAGGCTCTTCTTTATGGAAGAGAATCTTCTGAAATAGAAATAACAACTCTTAATGGAGTGGAGCTGACTATTCCTGTTTTTAAATTGAGAGTGAGAAATAATTTTGCTACTTGTGCTGTGGTTAAATTTGCTGGAGATGATCCTGATGTAACTAATGGAATCAGAATATGTACAAAAGTAAAATTGGTTAAGGAACTTCCTCAAATAGAAAAGGGATACTATTTTGATAAATTTGTTCTGGCAGGAGGAAGAGGAGTAGGAACAGCAACTAAAAAAGGAGTACAGGTTCCATTGGGAAAATCAGCAATAAATCCCGGGCCATTGAAAATGATATCAGAAGTGGTTAATGAGCTGTTAGAGGATAAAGAAGTAAAAGCTGTAGTCACTGTCTATGTGCCTGAGGGGAAAGCAAAAGCTCAAAAAACTTTTAATCCTAAACTGGGAATAAAAGGAGGTATCTCTATATTAGGTTCTACTGGAATAGTAAAGCCTATGAGTGAAGAAGCTTTGAAAGATTCAATGTATGCTGAATTGAAAGTACTGAGAATGGATAAAGACAGGGATTGGGTAGTTTTTGCCTTTGGAAACTATGGAAAAAATTACTGTGAGCGACTGGGATTGGATTTGGAACAGATGATAGTCATAAGCAACTTTGTAGGATTTATGGTAGATTCTGCTGTTAAACTTGGTTTTAAAAGAATAATACTCCTAGGCCACATAGGAAAAGCTGTAAAAATAGCAGGGGGAATATTTAATACCCACAGCAGAGTGGCAGATGCAAGAATGGAAATAATGGGAGCAAATGCTTTTCTTGTGGGAGAAAGCTATGAAAATATAAAAAAAATACTGGAAGCTAATACAGTGGAAGAAGCTTGTGACTATGTAGAGAAAAAAGAACTCTTTACAGTGATAGCAGAAAAAGTTAAGAAAAAAGTTATGGAATACAGCAGAACAGATGATTTGAGATGTGAATCTTTAATATTTTCATTTAAGGGAGATACTTTAGGATACAGTGATGGATTCTATAAATTGGCAGGTGAGGTAGCTGAATAAGATAAATGTAGTAGGATTAGGACCGGGAAATTTAGATTATCTTACTGGTGCTGGAATAAAAGCTATAAAAGATTGTGAAATAGCTGTTGGAGGAAAAAGACAACTTGAAGAAATCGGTATACTTTTATCAGAAAATTGTGAGAGATATACTTTGGGAAAACTTTTAGATTTAATTGATTATATAAAAAACAACAGAGATAGAAAAATAACAGTAGTAGTATCAGGAGATACAGGATTTTATAGTCTTCTTCCATTTTTAAAAAAATATTTTTCTAATGATGAATTAGAAGTTGTGCCAGGAATATCCTCATATCAGTATCTGTTTTCAAAAATAGGAGAATGCTGGCAGAATTTTGTTCTGGCAAGTGCCCATGGAAGAGATTTTGATTATATAAAAGCAATGAATGAAAAAGAGGGAGTAGTACTTCTTACAGATGAAAAAAATACTCCATATACTATTGGAAAAAAAATTTATGATTCAGGAATAAGAGGAGTGGAAATAATAGTAGGAGAGAGATTGTCTTATTCTGATGAAATAATAACCAGAGTAGATGTAGAAAATTTTGAAGAATTAAATAAAGAATTTAAAATGAATATTGTGATATTGAAAAAAGGAGAAAATTATGCACATCTATGACAATGAATTTATACATGGGGAACTTCCTATGACTAAACAGGAAGTGAGGGCAGTATCTATTGCTAAACTTAGATTGAAAGAAGATTCTGTATTGATAGATGTGGGAGCAGGAACAGGAACTATTGGAATAGAAGCTGCTACATATTTAAAAGATGGAAAAGTAATAGGGATAGAAAAAGAGGAGAAAGGGCTTGAAGTAATAAGAGAAAATGTAAAAAAGTTTAATCTTGAAAACTATTATCTTATACATGGAAGAGCACCACAGGATATTCCAGAAACAAGCTATGACAGAATGTTCATAGGAGGTTCTACAGGAGGAATGAGAGAAATAGTAGAACATTTCATAAAGTATTCTAAACCTGATTCAAGACTGGTCATAAATGCAATAACACTTGAAACATTAAATAGTGCTATGACTATATTAAAAGAAAAGGGTTTTAATAATATAGAAGTTGTAAATATGTCAGTATCAAGAGGAAAGAAAGTTGGACCATACACTATGATGTATGGAGAAAATCCAATCTATATAATAACAGCTGTGAAGGAGGAAAATGTAAATGGATAACAAATTTTATGGGATTGGAGTGGGAGTAGGGGATCCTGATCAAATCACTTTAAAAGCGATAAAGACATTAAAAAAATTAGATGTTGTAATATTACCAGAAGCAAAAAAAGATATGGGGAGTACAGCTTATTCAATAGCTAAAGAATATTTAAAAGAAGATGTAGAACTTGTATTTATGGAATTTCCAATGCTGAAAAATCCTTTAGATAGAGTAGAGGGAAGAAAAGCTAATACAAGAATTGTAGAAAAATTACTTGATGAAGGAAAAAATGTAGGATTTCTTACTATAGGAGATACTATGACATACAGTACATATGTATATATATTAGAGCACCTTGATAAAAAATATGAAGTGGAAACTATTCCTGGAATATCTTCATTTGCTGATATATCTTCAAGATTCAACCTGCCTATAGTAATGGGAGATGAATCATTAAAAATAATCGGACTTAGTGAAACTACTGATATAGAAAAAGAGATAGAAGGAAGCGACAACCTTGTGTTTATGAAAGTCAGCAGAAATTTTGACAGATTGAAAGCAGCATTGGAAAAAACAGGAAATATGGAAAATGTAATAATGGTTTCTAATTGTGGAAAGGAAAATCAGGAAGTATATTTTGATATTTCTCATTTAGAAAAAGATGATATTCACTATTTCTCTACAATGTTATTAAAAAAAGGAGGAATTGAGCAATGGAAAAAGTTTATTTCATAGGAGCAGGACCTGGAGATCCTGAATTAATAACTATAAAGGGACAAAGAATAGTAAAAGAAGCAGATATCATTATATATGCTGGGTCTTTGGTTCCAAGACAGGTAATAGAGTGTCATAAAGAGGGAGCAGAGGTATATAATTCAGCTTCTATGACATTGGAAGAAGTTATGGACGTAACTGTAAAGGGAATAAAAGCTGGTAAAAAAGTGGCTAGAGTACATACTGGAGATCCTGCAATATTTGGTGCTCATAGAGAGCAGATGGATATTTTAGATGAAAATGGAATTGAGTATGAAGTTATTCCAGGAGTGAGTTCATTTCTTGCTTCAGCAGCAGCAGTAAAAAAAGAATTTACACTTCCATCAGTATCACAGACAGTTATCTGCACAAGATTAGAAGGAAGAACACCTGTTCCAGAGAAAGAATCATTGGAAAGCCTTGCTGCCCATAGAGCTTCAATGGCAATATTCCTTTCTGTACACATGATAGGAGATGTAGTAAAAAGACTTGCTACTTCTTATCCTATGACAACTCCTATTGCAGTAGTTCAAAGAGCTACATGGGAGGATCAAAAAGTTGTAATGGGAACATTGGAAACAATAGAAGAACTTGTGAAAGAAGCAGGAATATCTAAAACTGCTCAAATATTAGTTGGAGATTTCTTAGGAAATGAATATGAGAAGTCTAAATTATATGATAAAACTTTTACACATGAATTCAGAAAAGGAATAGAATAAAATGAAACTGGCTGTATGGACTGTTACAAGAGGAGCAGGTCATTTAGGAAAAAAATATGGAGAGATATTAAAAGCTGATGTATTTACATTGAAAAAGTTTCAGATAGAAAATACTATACAGATAGAAGATTTTACAGGCACTTTAAATGAAAAATTCAATGAATATGATGGACATATATTTGTTATGGCCACTGGGATAGTTATAAGAAAAATAGCTTCTCTAATAAAAAGTAAAGATGTAGATCCAGCAGTATTAGTTGCAGATGAAGGAGAAAATTTTATTATTTCTCTTCTTTCTGGACATTTAGGTGGTGCTAATGAACTTGCAAATGAGGCTGCTGAAAAGTTAGGACTTCTGCCTATAATCACTACTAGTTCAGATGTAACAGGGAAAATAGCAGTTGATACTATTTCTCAAAAGATACAGGGAGAATTAGAAAGTCTTGAAAAAGCAAAAAATGTTACTTCCCTTATAATTGATGGAAAAGAGGTAAATATTCTGCTTCCCAAAAATGTAAAATTTGATAGTGATACAAATGAGGAAGGAGTAATACTAGTTTCCAATAGAGAAAAAATAGAAACAGTAAGAATATATCCTAAAAATCTGATTCTTGGTATAGGGTGTAGAAGAGGAATAGAAACAGAAGTGATAATGGAAGGAATAAAGAAAGCCATGGAAGTTCATAATCTTTCTATTAAAAGTATAAAAAAAATAGCTACTGTTGATTTGAAAGCTGATGAAGCAGGGATAATAGAAAGCAGTAAGCTACTGAAAAAAGAATTGGTTATAATTTCCAGAGAAGATATAAAGAAAGTTGAGGATAGATTTGAAGGTTCAGAATTTGTAAAAAAACAGATAGGGGTATCTTGTGTATCTGAGCCTTGTGCACTTTTAGCTTCAAATGGAAAAGGGAAATTTATTGAAAATAAATTTATTTATAATGGAATGACAGTATCTATTTATGAGGAGAGTTTTAATGATGAATAAAGGAAAAATATATGTAGTGGGAATAGGTCCAGGTAATATGGAAGATATCAGTGTAAGAGCATATAAAACGCTTAAAAATGTTGATATAATTGCAGGATATACAACTTATGTGGATTTAGTAAAAGATGAATTTAAAGATAAAGAATTTTATGTATCAGGAATGAAAAAAGAAATAGACAGATGTGAAAAAGTTCTTGAATTAGCAAAAGAAGGAAAAATAGTTGCATTAATCAGCAGTGGAGATGCAGGAATATACGGAATGGCTGGAATTATGATAGAAGTAGCTGCTGACAGTGGAATAGAAGTAGAAGTAATACCTGGAATAACTGCATCAGTAGCAGGAGCAGCTTTAGTAGGAGCTCCTATAATGCATGATCAGGCTGTTATCAGTTTGAGTGATCTTTTGACTGATTGGGAGGTAATTACTAGGAGAATAGATAAAGCAAGTGAGGGAGATTTTGTAATTTCTTTATATAATCCTAAAAGTAATGGAAGAACTACACAGATTGTTGAAGCAAGGGAAATAATGATGAAACATAAAGCACCAACTACTCCAGTAGCTTTATTAAGACATGTAGGGAGAGAGGATCAGAATTATACTTTAACTGATCTAGAACACTTTCTAGACCATGAGATAGATATGTTTACAGTAGTTATAATAGGAAATTCAAAATCTTATGTGAAAGATAATAAAATGATTACACCTAGAGGATATAAATTATGATATGGGTTATTGGTGGAACAAAAGATTCAAGAATCTTTTTGGAGAAATTTGCATCTGCCGATAAGAATATTGTAGTTACAACAGCTACTGAATATGGAGGGAAGCTTTTAGAGGGGCTTCCAGTAAAAGTAGTATCTGAAAAATTACCTTTGGAAAATATGAGAGTATTCATAGAAAAAAATTCTATTAATATGATTATAGATATCAGTCACCCTTATGCTTTTGAAGTGTCTAAGAATGCAATGAAAGTTGCAGAAGAATTTTCAATAGTTTATTACAGATTTGAAAGAGAAGAGATTCACATTATTCCTGATAAGTTCACTGAGTTTGAAAATATAGAGGATTTAATAAATTATTGTGATGGATTGAATGGAAACATTCTTGTAACATTGGGAAGTAATAATATTGAACATTTTTCCAAAGTGAAAGAGTTAAAAAAATTCTATTTTAGGATACTTCCTAAATGGGATATGGTAAAGAAATGTGAAAATAATGGGATACTTCCTAAAAATATAATAGCAATGCAGGGACCTTTTTCTTTGAATATGAACAAAGCCATGATAGAACAGCTGAATATAGAATATCTAGTGACTAAAAAAGGTGGAGATACAGGAGGAGAAAGAGAAAAAATAGATGCCTGTAATGAAAAAGGGATAGAAGTAATATTGCTGGATAAACCCAAAATCAAGTATCCTAATTGTTATAGGAATATAGATGAATTAATAAAAAATATTATATTATAAAATTAAAGCAGCTTTTTATGTGTATTGCATAAAAAGTTGTTTTTTTTATGATAATATTTTTTTAAAAAATAAAAAAATAAAGAGTTTTCGCCACGAATTTGTCACAAAAGAATGATATATTAAAAATATAAAATCTTTCCCCAAGATGTTTTATAAAAAATCCTCCTAAAAAAATTAGGAGGATTTTTAGCATATAAGGTTAGTCAATTTTTTCAATTCTTTCAAAATGATATATTTCATTCTTATTTTTTTCTTTTTCTCGACATAAATATATACAATTTTTTTCTATAAAAGTTTTATGATTATTTTCTTTAGTAACAGAAGTTACTTTTAATCTAAAATATTTTTCCTCTTTTTTATTTAGTTCTTCTTCTTCATCATAAAATAGATCAGCATCAAAATTTTTCTCAGGTATTCCAAGAAAATCCCTAAAATAGAACAAACTATTTTTAAAGCTTTTTTCTCTTAATATCTCTATTATAAATTTTTTAAGGTTGCTTTCAGAATAAGGGCTTCTATTATACACCAAAGCATCAATTCTTTTAGTATATTCAATATGCTTTATACTTGTAATTCCTAGAGTAATATGTGCATCTGCTCCAATCATTTTAAGAAGATTAAGAGGTTTGCTGTCGTCTTTTCCTTTAAGTGATATTATAGTTATATCTGGATAAAGATTTTTAACTTTATGGTAATTACACATGATTTTATCATATGTATTGTCGCTGATAAAAAGAATTCCAGTACCATTAACAGATGTAATCCAAGGATCATTTTCATCATATATATCTATTTTATATGAAAATTCTGCTGAGTTTTCTATAAGAAAATTATCTAGATTTTTTTCTGAAAAATTATATTTTTCATATAATAAATTTAAAGAATTAACATCAAAATTACTAATATCTTTTACTGTAATAATAGCTTTAACTCCCATATCATTTGCAAGATATTCTCTTTCAGTAAATATTATTGTATTAGATAGATATTCACTTTTAGCAGGATTGAAAAAATATCTTTTTAGTTCTTTAAGGAGCTCAAGGTTTTCTTCAATATTATTTTTGAAAACTAAAAATATCAAATAATTTATATCAGGCTCTCTTAAAATTAAAGCTATAGAAGATTCAAAATTTGTTTTATCTATTAATATTATTTTTTTAGATTTAAGAAAAGTGGAATTTTTTTCCATAAAGTGACCTCAATTTTAAAATTAATTATGATAAAATTATTCTACCATTTTTTTATGTGAATTACAATGAAGTAGATTAATAGTTGTTTGAAAAATAAAAAATGAAAATTATTTTATGAGGGAGTATAATATAGATTTAATGTCAAAAAAAGGTAAGTAAAGAGTGAAATAAAAAATAACTTGTATAATAATTAAAAAAATTAAGATGACAACAGATTTAAGTTTAAACTAAGGTAAAATTTTAATTTTTTTAATTTTGAATTTAGAAAATTTTAAATGAAAGGTTTTTAAAAATTTTAAAATAAAATAAGAACTGAAGGATATGTACAAATTAAAAAATATTTGAAATATATTATGAATATCTATTTTTGATAAAAATAGAAATTTTATTTGAAAAAATATAAATTTAGAGTGATAGTATAAAATAATTGGAGCAAAGAGAAATATGGAAAAATATTTTGTGGTTATTTATCTTTAGTTTTATATAAAATTAATTAATTTTAATATAGTTTTGATTACTTCTTTAATTTGAAAAATAAAATAGTTTTTAAACTATTATCAAATTTATAGAAAAAAATAAGAAAAAAATTTTTATTTTTTATTTTTTTGAATCCTAATTTTTTAAATAGGAATTATAAAGGGTTTAAAGAAAAATTTGCTTTTAAATTTGAATAAAATATGCTATAAAATAGGATAATGATATTTATATGATTAAAATATTCAAGGAGGAAATTATGATTAAATTAATAGGAGTATTGATAATACTTTTAGGATTTGTATTAAAATTCGATACTATAGCTGTTGTACTTATAGCTGGAGTAGCAACAGGATTAGTTGCAAATATGGGATTTGTTGAGATTCTTGAGGTGCTTGGTAAAGCTTTTGTAAGTACAAGATATATGACACTTCTTCTTTTAACATTGGCAGTGGTAGGAATTTTAGAGAGAAATGGACTTAGAGAAAGAGCAGCAAAATGTATCTCTGAACTGAAAGGTGCTACATGTGGAAAAGTTTTAAGCATTTATGTTATTGTGAGAACAATTGCAGCAGCATTTTCACTTAGATTAAGTGGACATGTGCAATTTATAAGACCTCTTGTTTATCCTATGGTAAAAGGAGCTGCAGAAAAAGAAGGAACAGTAGATGCTAAAACTGATGAAAAATTAAAAGCACTTGCTACAAGTATGGAAAACTACGGAAATTTTTATGGACAGAATGTATTTATAGCTTCATCGGGAGTATTATTAATAGTTGGAACTCTAAAAGAATTGGGAATAACTAATGTTGAGCCTTACACTGTAGCAAAATGCAGTATTCCTGTTGCAGTAATTTCAATAGTTGTTTCTATTATAAGAAACTATATGTTTGATAAGAGTTTAAGAAATACTAAGAGATAATGGGGGAGAACTAAATGAAAGAAACTATAAATTTAATTTTAGAAATAATGTATGTTATCTGTGGAGTAATTTCTATACTGTGTGGAATATATGCATTGAGAGATCAGAAAAATGAAAAGAGAATAGGAAGTGCAGCATTTTGGATAATCTTTGGACTTGTATTTATATTAGGACCATATATAAATCCAGTTATAGTTGGAGCTTCTCTTCTTGTTATGGGATTAATTACAGCTACTAAAAATATAAAAATAGGTTCATTGGCAAACAGTAGTGAAGAATTTAGAGAAAAACAGGCAGCAAAATTAGGAAATCTTATATTTGTTCCTGCTCTATCAATAGGGATAGTAGCCTTTGCAATAGCTCAATTTACTCCATTAGGAGGACTTGTGGGGCTTGGAGGGGGAGCATTAGCAGCTCTTGTTATATCGTTAATAGTGACTAAAGAATCACCTACTATGATACCTCATGAATCTTCAAGAATATTACAGCAAATGGGAGCAACAGTTATTTTACCACAGCTTCTTGGAGCGTTGGGATCTGTATTTGCAAAAGCTGGAGTAGGAGAAGTTATTGCTTCATTAATGGGAGGAGTTATTCCTGATGGTAATAGATTACTTGGGGTAATAGGATATTGTGTAGCTATGGCAGTATTTACAATGATAATGGGAAATGCCTTTGCAGCTTTTGCAGTTATTACAGCAGGAATAGGGGTTCCATTTGTTATTAACTTAGGAGCTAATCCTGCATTAGTTGGAGCATTAGGATTAACGGCTGGATATTGTGGAACTTTAATGACACCAATGGCAGCTAACTTTAATGTCGTTCCAGCTTCTATTTTGGAAATGGAGAATAAAAATAGTGTTATATTTGTTCAAGCACCAATAGCTATAGTAATGCTTATAATTCATATTATTATAATGTATTTATTTGCTTTCTAATTGGCAATTTAAATAGAGTAAAGAAAAAATTGAGGAGGTAATACTATGAAAGTATTAATAACTGGCTTTGATCCATTTGGAGGAGAAAAAATAAATCCTGCATGGGAGGCAGTAAGAGCTTTACCTGATAATATTGATGGAATAGAAGTAATAAAACTTCAAATTCCAACTGTATTCAAAAAATCAGCGAAAAAATTATTTGAAAATATAGATTCTGTAAAACCTGATGTGGTAATATGTGTAGGTCAGGCAGGAGGAAGATATGAGTTCTGTGTAGAAAGAGTGGCTATAAATTTAGATGATGGAAGAATACCTGATAATGAAGGATATCAACCAGTAGATACTCCTGTATTTGAAGATGGAGATACAGCATATTTCTCTTCTCTTCCAATAAAAGGAATGGTAGAAGAATTGAAAAAAGCTTCTATTCCAGCAGCAGTATCTAACACAGCAGGAACATACGTTTGCAATCACATTATGTATTCTCTATTATATTATTTAAATAAAAATAAATTAAATAATATCAGAGGTGGATTTATTCATGTTCCATATATACCTGAACAAGTAGTAGATAAGAAAAATACACCATATATGGAATTATCAAGAATAACAAAAGCTTTGGAAATATCAATAAAAGCAGTTAAAACTTATCAAAAAGATATAGTTGTATCTGGTGGAAAAGAATTTTAATTGAAAAAGTAAAAGAGTCTGTTGCAAATTAGTAAATTAATTTACTAATTTCTCAGCTCTTTTTATTTTTAAACATATTTTTTATGAGCATTTTCTATGTTGAGGTTATTTTTAAATTTATAACAACTAAAAAATAATTTAAAAGATTATCATTGAAAGAGAGGTATATAATTGTAGCAAAGAAGAAGATATATAAGATAACATTGGAAATATATACAGTAATATAAAAAAACTCAAAACAAAATAGTTTTGAGCTTAAATACATGGTGGTACCCCGTAGGGGAATCGAACCCCTGTTGCCAGAGTGAAAATCTGATGTCCTTACCACTGAACGAACGGGGCTTTTAGACTAGGTTATAATATCATAAAATATAATAAGTGTCAATTGTTTTTTTCTATAATTCTATATTTTTTATATATGATAATATTTTAATAGTGGCAAAAGCTCATAATAAGTTTTATCTTCTATCAAAATATTTTGATTATCTTCCACAGAAAATTTATTTATTCTCAAAAAAATAAAGGCAAGAGCCATTTTTAATATTCCCATATCTAAAAGAGATTTTTCTATAGTAGAAAGTTTTCTGATACTTTCATAGGAAGTTAAAAATACTTCAATATATTTTTTTTCAGTTTCTGGTGAGAAATTTTTTATTCTTATCCAATAATTTATAACTATTCCAAGATCAAAAATAAAAGGTGCGTAGCTAGAATCATTAAAATCAATAATTCCAGAGATAAATCCATCTTTTATAAGAATATTGTCTGGGAAGATATCATTATGAATTACACCACAGGGCAGAGAAGAGAAATCTATCATAGAAACCTTTTTATATAAAGATAGAAGATTTTTTTTCTCATCTTCTGCAATGGGAACTTTTGTCATATCTATTTTTGAAAAATAGTATTTTTCATCTATTCTTGTTTTTCTATTTAATATTTTATTTTTAGAAAAAAGATGCATCTTTCCAAGGAGTATACCTATTTGAGAGAGAAAATACTCATTTATTTCAGTAAGTTTTTCTCCTTCAATAAAATAAAAAAGAGTCATCATTTTTCCATTATATTCTATCAAGATCTTACCATCTTTAGTGCTGCAAGGAAGAGAGCAGGGAATTATATCATTTAATTCTAGAAGGAAGTCTAATTCTTCTTTTTCAGCTTCATAACTTCGATGACCTTCTAAAACTCTCAATACAAATTTTCCTTTTGCAGTGAAAATAAGATAGTTGGTATTAAGTATCCCATCTTTTATACCCTCGTAATGCAGAGGAATAAGATTATATTTAGTTAAAATAGTAGTAATGTCCTTTATATTAAGAACTGTGTAAACAGCCATTTCTCCTCCAGTAAAAAAACTTTTCAATAAATTTTAACATTTTTAACAAAATTTTTCTACTTAAATAAATACTTTAAATATATTTTTGAGGTTTATATATGATATAATTATGTATAACTATCTAATAAAAGGAGATAAAATGAAATTTGATTTAGTATTGTTTGATATAGATGGGACACTTCTTGATTTTGATTTAGCTGAAAAGAATGCATTAGCTGATACATTAAAAGAATATAATTTTATCTGTAATAATGAAATTTTAAATAGATATCATGAGATAAATATCTTTTATTGGAAGCAGTTAGAAAAAAGGCTTATAGATAAAAAACAGCTGGCATACAAAAGATATGAGCAGTTATTTTTAGAATATGGAATAAAAACCGATATAGATGCATTCAACTTTAAGTATAGAAATAGACTGAAAGAAGGAGCATATCTTCTGGATAATGCTATGGAAATATGTAAAGAGCTACATACTAATAAAATAAAATTAGGAGTAGCTTCTAATGGTGGAAACGATATTCAAATAAGAAGAATAAGAAAGATAGGATTAGATAGATATCTCGATTATATATTTGTATCAGAGGAAATAGGATATAATAAACCTCATAAAAAGTATTTTGAGCATATATTTACAAAAGTGGGTAAGATGCCAAAAGAAAAAATTATGATGGTGGGTGATTCACTCACAGCAGATATACAAGGAGGGAAAAATGCAGGAATAATGACATGCTGGTATAATCCTAAGGGTGAAACTGGCATGAAAAATATAAGACCTGATTATGAAATAAAAGATCTTTTGGAATTGAGAAAGATAATAGGGATTGCATAATAAAAAAGAGATCAGTAGCAATAAACTACGATCTCTTTTTTGGGACTAGGAATATCCCAAAATTGTATGGTTTATAAAAACAAGCCCCAATCACAAAGCTTATTTTTGGTCACAAATTAAGCAAAAATACTTGCCATATATATATTTCATTTATTAATAAGGGAAACCCCAACCTATGTAAGTCAGGGTTATATGGGTTGTTCACATGAGTGAACTATGGGTATTAGAAACAAACTGTCATTGTTCTACCTCCTTATAATATCACACTATAAATGTATAGTCAATCTTTTAATCAATTCATAGTTTATATGAAATAGATTTTTTATATAAATATGATTAAAAAATAATCCATAAATGAATATAAAGTATTCGAAAATTTGTTTTCGTTATTAAAATAACTTGTATAAAAATAGTTTATTAGATAATATATATATAGAAGATGTAAAGTGGGAGGAAATGATGAGTGTAATAGTAAAATTCTTGGGAACAGCACAAGATGGAGGAATTCCACAGATGGAATGTAATTGTGAAATATGTACAGATATAAGAGCAGGAAAAAGAAAAGAGATACTTCAAGCTGCAATTGGAATAGAAAATGCCAAAACTGGAAATAGATATATGATAGAGGCAACACCTGCTTTTTCCAAACAATATCAGAGTTTTATAGCAGATAAAAATGGAAAGTTAGATGGAATATTTTTAACACATGCACATATGGGACATTATACAGGATTGATGTATTTGGGAAGAGAAGCCCTTAATTCAAAAGAAATAAAAGTATATGTAAGCAGTAAAATGGCAGAGTTTTTGAGAACTAATGCTCCATGGAGTCAACTTGTAAAACTTAAAAATATAGATTTAATAGAATTTGAAAGTGGAAAAGAATTAGTTTTAGATAATGATATAAGAATAATCCCAGTGGAAGTTCCCCACAGAAACGAATTTGCCGATACACATGGATTTATAGTAAAAGGAAAGAAAAGTTTTTTCTTTGTTCCTGATATAGATAGTTGGGAAGGGTTTGAAAATCAGTTAAATGATATATTTGAGCAATGTGATTATCTGGCAGTAGATGCTACTTTTTATACAAAGGAAGAAATAGGAAGTATAAGAGGAAGAAATTTTAAAGAGATACCACACCCTACTGTAGAGGAAACAATAGATTTTATAAAAAGTAACAACTGGAATTTGAAAGATAAAAAAGTTATATTGACTCATTTTAATCATACTAATCTTTTATTGACAAATAAAAAATTGAAAGAAAAGGTAGAAAAGGCAGGAATAATAATATCTGAAGATGGAATGGAAATCACTCTTTAAAATAATATTATTATTTTAAATTGATTTTATTTGAAATATAGAGTATTATATAAGAGCAGAATATATGTAAGGAGTGATAAGTGTGCAGAAAAAGACTGTATGTAAAATAGCACTGGTATGTGTAGCAGCAACTTGGGGAGGAGGGTTTCCTATAACTAAAATAGCTTTGGACAGTGGTATGGCACCAAATGCTATTATGAGTTTAAGATTTTTAATAGCTTCCCTTTTGATATTTTTATTTCTTTTTATAAAAAAAGTGAAAATAACAAAGGCTGAAATGAAATTAGGATTGGGAGCTGGTTTAGTATTAGGAACTGCTTTCTCGTTGCAGACAGTAGGACTTATGCATACAACTTCATCAAAAAATGCTTTTATAACTGGAGCTTATGTTGTATGTGTGCCATTCATGTTATGGATTCTTACTAAGAAAAGACCTAAGTGGATAACTTACCTTTCTTCCATAATATGTTTTACGGGAATAGGATTTTTATCTTTAGATGGAGATTTGTCAATGAATTATGGAGATGTGCTGACATTGATATGTGCTTTTTTCTTTGCTCTTCAAATATCTATTATAGGGGCTAGAATAGGTAATATGAATCCGGTAGTTATAAATGCTTTTCAGATGTTTAGTGGAGGATTGCTAACATTATTATTAAATATAACTTATGAAAATTTTTCTATTGTTACTACAAAGCTTACAGGCATACAGGTGATGGCAGTAGGGTTTCTAATAATATTTAATACTTTAATAGCATATTTAGTTCAAACAACTGCTCAAAAATATGTTGAGTCTTCAACAGCTTCTCTCATATTATCTACAGAAATACTTTTTGGAGCAATAACTTCTGTTATTCTTTTAGGAGATCCAATAACAATAAAAACTGTTTTAGGAGGATTATTGATATTTGCATCAGTAGTTATATCAGAAACAGAATTGAAATTTTTTACTAAAAAATATATAGAAAATTAAAAGGAGATTTTTTAATCTCCTTTTTTGCTGCTGAATTTTATTAAAAATATTGCACTATTATCTTGATTAGAATAGGATAAAAAGCTATTACACATACTAATCTTATAAATTGCATGACAGCAACTTTAGGAGTATCAGCACCTAATTCCCCAGCTATAATAGCTATATCTGATATTCCACCAGGAGCAGCAGAAAACATAGAAGTAGGAATATTGAAATCACTTATCTTATATACCATTATCCCAAGAATAAGATTCATAAGACAGAAGCCACTGATGACTATAATTACAGGAATTGCAATTGTTTTCATTCCAAGAATATCTCCCATAGTCATTTTAGCACCTATCAAAGCTCCTCCCAATACCTGAATAAACTGTCTTAGTTTTATAGGCATAAAGGCTTTATTGCTTTTTATATTATATGCAGCTACCCCAGCCATAGATACACTCATAGCACCAGCAGGAATACCGACATAATATCCAGCAAAACCAGATATGACACCTATTGTCATTGTTATAATAATTTTTTTTAAATCTTCCATAAATGGAATTTTTTCTTTTTTCTTTTCAGAGATTGTTTCTTTTGAGGATTTTAAATTTTCAGTTTCCTCAGCAGGAGATTTTGATTTATAATACTTAATAACTCCTTTTATAAGCCAAGGAATAAGGCACATGACAGAAATCAGACGCATCATCTGCATAACAGCCACCTTAGATGTATCAGCTCCAAAATCATAAGCTATCAGAGTCATATCCATTATTCCTCCAGGAGCAGTACAAAAAAGAGCTGTTTTCATATCAATATCAGAAGAACTATAAAGAAAATATCCCATAACAAAATTAATAAGAGCCATAAGAATTACCATTATAGCAGCAGGTTTAAAAACTTTTTTTAATTCAATAATATCATTGTATTTTATACGGGCTCCTATAAATGCTCCAGTAGATATTTGAGCTATAATTTTATAGCTTTGAGGAAGATAAGCTTTTCCTGTAACAACGCTAAAAATAGCAACTGCAAATAATGAACCAATCATAGCACCAGCAGGAACTTTGTATTTTAAGGCAATTCCAGCACCTATCAAACCAACAAAAAAAGTAATAAAAAACCACAAAATACTTTCCCCCCTTATTGCATATATTTTGAATATCCATAGAGATATTATAACTCAAAACTAACATAAGTGAAATGAAAATCATAATTTTTCTAAAAATATGATATAATTATTATAAAAGATAATGGTTGAAAGGAAAAATTTATGATAAAAATAGCAATTTTAACTCCTAAAAATTCATACTCCTATGTAAGAGATGCATTAAAAGATGTAGAGGGAGAAAAGGAATATATTTTTTATGATAATCTTAACCAATTAAAAGATATATACCGAGAAAATGCTCATAAATTTGATGGAGTAGTTACCAGTGGGCCTATTGGTTTTGAGATTATAAGAAAAAATACAAAAATAACTACACCTGTATATTATATAGAGATTGCAAAATATGAATTATATAAATGTTTATTTCAGGTATTATCAGAGAATCCGGGGATAGATTTTTCAAGAGTTTATATAGATTTTGTATCTGAAGTTGAAAAAGAATACTGGCTGGAAGATACTTTTTCAAAAGGAAAAGAGCCGATATTCCTTCCTTTAGACTATAGTGATGTAAAATTATATGAAAACTTTAAGGAAAAATATCTTAGATTGATAGCTGAGAACAAAGTTGATTTAATTTTGACAAGGATAAGTAATATGCTCTCATTTTTAGATACTTTAAATGTACCTTACATATTTTTGTTTCCATCTAAAAATACTATAAAGGAAACAGTAGAGTTTGCTATAAGAGATATCAAGGCTTCAAAAGCTGATAGTAAAGAGATAGTAATGGGAAAAATAACTTCTGATGGAGATATAAATGAATTAAAAAATAGGCTGGGATATGATTTTAAAAATTTTATTACTCAGAAGGTAGATGATTATGTAGAAGTTTTTATGTTGAAAAAAGAATTTTTCAATATTGTTCCCAAGGAAATAATTAAAAAAGAGTATAAATCAAAAGTGAACATAGGTTGGGGTGGTGGAGCTAGCATTAGTGAAGCTAGATTTTATGCTGATGAATCATATAGAAAAAATGTTGAATCTAATGGGGAAGTTTTGTGTTTAATAGAAGCTGGAGGCATTACAATTCTTACAGGAACTTCTGAAGAAAGTAAAAAGGATTTAGATATAATAGAAAGATTAAAAGAGATAAACATAACTGGAGAAAAGGCCAGAGAGCTTATAGACCTTTATAAAAGAGGTGAAGAGGTAACAATAGATAAACTGGCAAAATACCTCAATACAACTGAAAGAACAACAAGCAGAATACTTCTTAAACTTGAGGATAGCAAAATGGCAGATTATTCTATTGAAAAGATAACTAGAGGACGACCTAAAAAAGTTTATAGATTTACATTTTAATAATATAAAAGAATGATAAATACAGATATTTTTTATAATATTTTGTTATTGAAACATTAAAATATTTTAAATTTTGTAAAAAATAGTATTATAGAATGTTAAGAAAAATTTTATTAATAACTATATTTTTATAATTATTTTTGACATATCTAGGACATAATTTATTGATATATATTATAATTAAGAATGTAAAAAATTATTGAAGGAGAAAAGTTATGAAAAAATATATTCTATCATTTGTTTTACTTATTTTATTATTAACTGGCTGTTATCATGCTCCTCCATATAATAATTATGGACGCCCAACAAGAGATTATGAAATGGCTACTCCTACAGTTAAATATAAACCTTACCATAGATATAATCCACAATATAATAATCATAATTACAATAATCATAAATCGGGGCCTCCATACCATAACTATAAATATCCAAATCATAAAAAACCAAAATAAAAACTCAGTCTTAATTCGACTGAGCTTTTTTTAATTATTTCCATGATATAAAAAATTTCCTTTAGTATCAATGAGATAATACTCACCATAAGATACATCAATAATATTTACTCCATCTTTTAATCTTTTTAATGCTTCTTTTGGGAAAGTTTCTTTTCCATGAAAAAAATTAATTGGCTGATCTTCATACAATATCTCATTATCATATTTTATCTGTGTATATAATATTATCACATACATTTCACTGCAATAAGTAGAATTTTCTGTAATACGATTAAAATTGTTTGGAAAAGGTTTTACTACTACTGTTGTAATTAATTTATTTTTATCAAGAGTTTTAGCTTTTTCTAAAGGAACTTTTAAATAATGGGAAGAATTTTCCAATGTAGAACTAAAATATCCATATATATTAGAATAAACATTATTTAAAGTGGAATTATTATTTCGGGCAAGTACATTAGTATAATAATTAGGAGAAAGTCGAAACTTTTCATCTAATGCATCATATTTTATTTCTTGATTTATATTTATAGCAAAATATTCTGTTCCAAATCTTTTTTTAACTTCCTCATTAAATCGATTTGTGTATTCATCATTTTTTTCAAATTCACTTTTTTCAATTTTTAATTTATTCATGGTTTTAACTATTTTTAGTATTTCATCATGTGTATATATTTTTTTAGCTATTATATTTCTATAAAATTCTTTATCACTTTCATCTAATAATTGTATTTTAGGATTTGCAGCTTCAACAACTAATGAGGAGTAATTAAAAAACATCACAGTTAGTATCATCATAGAAAAAAGTTTTTTCATAAAATTTCCCCCTTGTTTATATATTTATTTAAATTTTCCTATATTTTCCAGAAAAAGTCAAGGAATTAAAAAACAGAAAACATATATATTGCAGTGTTTTCTGTTTTTATTTTTATAGATATCAATTATTCCAAGGAGTTTAATCTGTCTAATACAATTTTACACAAAACTTTTATTCCTACTTTTATAGAATTTTCATCAGCCATAAATTCTGGATTATGAAGAATACATTTTCCTTTATTGAAATCAGTTTCTGTTCCAAGCCAAAGGAAAACAGAAGGGACTTTTTTAGTTATAAATGAAAAATCTTCTCCTGCTGGCAATGGGTTAGGCTGAATAATTATATTATCTTTTCCCAATAAAGGACTTAATGATTTTATAACTTCATCTGAAAGAGTTAAGTCATTGAACATAAAATCGTAGCCATCTTGATAATCCAGTGTACCTACGCATTCATAAGCATCAGCTATATCCATAACTATTCTGTTAAGCCTTTTTTTTATGAGTTCAGCAGTACCAGTATCAAAAGTTCTGACAGTTCCCTCTAATTTCACATAGTCAGAAACAACATTGTATCTGCTTCCACCAGTTATCTTTCCAATGGTAACTACAGCATTTTCACAAGGTCCCATATTTCTGCTGATAATTGTTTGAATAGAGGATATGATATTTGCAGCTGTAACTATGGCATCTCTTCCTTCACCAGGCAGAGAACCATGGCTGCTTTTTCCTTTAATTTCTATAGTTATTCTGTCTGATCTGGAATTTGCAACTCCAGGTCTAAAAGCTACAGTTCCTGTAGGATTACCAAAAACGTGAAGGGCATAAGCTTCATCAACTTTTGGATTTTCCAGAAGTCCATTTTCCATCATGGCTCGAGAACCACCAATTGGAGCCGATTCTTCATTAGGCTGAAACATGAATTTTACATTTCCTTTTATTTTATTTTTTAATTCACTTAATACAATAGCAGTACCTAGTATTATAGAGGTATGCATATCATGTCCACAGGCATGCATTATATCAGGAACTTTAGAGGAAAAAGAAAGGTCATTGCTTTCATTGATAGGAAGTGCGTCCATATCACCTCTCAATAAAATAGTCTTTCCTCCTTCAATTCCAGTAAGGTCAGCAATTATTCCATGGCCACCTATATTTTCTCTTATTTTTACAGGTAATTTTTTTAATTGTTCAGTTACTTTAGAAGAAGTTCTGATTTCATTTCCTCCAAGTTCTGGATGTTCATGCAGATCCCTTCTAAAAGCTATTATTTCATTTATATGTTTATCTATAACATTTTCTATATCAGAAAATTTCATATGAGAAGCCTCCAGTCATAAATTATTTATTAGTTATTTAAAGATAAAGTACTTCTCCTGGTCCTAAAGGAATACCTAAAGTTATCCAGATAATAGCCATGATTATCCACATGATAAGCATTGCTATTGTGTATGGAATCATAGTAGAAATAACTGTACCCATTCCATAGTCCTCATCATATTCCTGTGCTAATCCTAAAATGATAGGCATATATGGGAATAACGGAGAAATTATGTTAGTAGTTGAATCTCCAATTCTATAAAGCAATTGTGTAAGAGATGGAGCATATCCCAACATATAAAACATAGGAACAAATATTGGTGCCAATAGAGCCCATTTAGCAGAACCACTTCCTATAAATAAATTGATAAATGCAGTTAGTAAAATAAACATTATAAAAAGAGGAATTCCCTTTAAATTCATTGAAGTAAGCATTTCTGCTCCATTAACAGCAAGTATATATCCAAGTTTGCTCCAGTTGAAGTATGAAACAAACTGTCCAATGATAAATACCAGAACAATATATGAAGACATATCTTTCATTGCAATAGTCATATATTTTGGAACATCTCCAGCTGATTTAATTTTTCCCATAGTTATACCATAAGAGATACCAGCTACTAAGAAAAGTATCAAAAGTATAGGAATAATAGCTTTTAAAAGAGGTGAATCCAATAGAGAACCAGTTTTTGCATTTCTAAGGAAACTATTTTGAGGAAAAACTGCTATAAATAATATAATCAGATAAATAGCAGTTGCTATTCCAGAATTTTTTAATGCTTTTTTCTCTAATGGAGAAACTTCTTCTTGAGGAATTATTTTTTTACCAGTATATTTTCCAAGTCTTGGTTCAATTATTCTTTCAGTAACAATAGTACCTACTATTGCAAGAAGGAAAGTAGAAGCAGCCATAAAATACCAGTTACAAACTACAGATACTTGGAAATTAGGATTTACTATCTTAACAGCTTCTGTAGTAATACCTGCTAAAAGTGCATCTGTTCCTGCAACTAAAAGGTTGGCACTAAATCCTGCTGTAGTAGCAGCATATCCTACTGCAATACCAGCCAAGGGATGTTTTCCTAAAGAAAGGAAAATAAAAGCTGATATAACTGGAATGACAACAATAGCAGCATCAGAAGCTAGATTTCCACATATTCCAATTATCATTATCATAAAAGTTATTATTCTTGGATAGTCTTTTAAAGTCAGTATACTATTTCTCATAAATGAAGAAACTAATCCAACATGCTCAGCAAGACCGATACCAAGAGTCATAACCAATACAAGTCCCAGAGGAGAAAATCCAGTAAAATTTTTAACCATACTTTGTAACATAAAATTTATACCTTCTGCAGACAATAAACTTTTTGCAACTACAGCTTTGTTTGTAACAGGATCAATTACCTGAATATCGAAAAAAGTACATATAGCTGAAATTATTATAATTGCAGCAGCTAAGCAACAGAAAAGAATAAAAGGATGAGGGATTTTATTTCCTACTCTTTCTACCCAATCAAGAAAACCATGTTTTTTAATATTTGTATCTGCCATAATAAAACCTCCCTTGTTAAAAGTATTACAGTGTTTTCAGACGTCTTTTCAGACATTTATTATAATACTTTATTATATATCTTATTTGAAAAAAATCAACTTTTTTATATTAAAAAAATATATAAAAAAGATATTTTTGCATTTACAAAATATATAAAAAAAGGAAAAATTTAGAAACCGAGATGATGTTGAAATATATTAAATTATATTCAAAAATTAATCTTTAAAAAAATTATCTGCTATTGCTACTAAAGTAAGAACACCAATAACTATAGAATCCTCATTAGGATTGAAAGAATTTGAATGTAAAGGATAATTTTTTTCATTTTCAAATCCGCATCCCAGTCTATACATTGCCCCAGGTATTTGTTCAAGATAATAGGCAAAATCTTCAGAACCCATAGAAGGATAGGGATTGTATATAACATTTTCTTTTCCTAAAATATTTTCACATGTATTTTGTATTAAAGCAGATATTTTATCATCATTTATAACAACAGGAGTACCTTTGTTTATTTCAACAATAGCACTGCCTCTAAAAGTTTTGGCAGTTCCTTCAGCTATTTCTGTTAATCTCTGGTGAAGGAAAGTTCTGATTTCAGGTGAAAGGGCCCTGATACTCCCTATTATTTCAACAGTTTTAGGAATGACATTTGCAGCATTTCCACCATTGATGGCAGATAAAGTTATAACACCAGATTCTAATGGAGATACTTCTCTTGAAATAATATTCTGAACACCACAGATGATATTTCCTGCAATCATGATGGGATCTACAGCTTTATAAGGATGAGCAGCATGTCCCTGACTTCCTTCAATAATAATTTTAAAAGTATCAGAAGAAGCACTCATTTTCCCTGAACGATGGAAAATAGAACCAGCTTTGACATCAGGCCAGCAGTGAAGACCAAAAATAGCTTCTGGAACAGGATTATTTAAAGCACCATTTTCAATCATTGACTTAGCACCAACACCTTTTTCTTCACCAGGTTGAAATAAAAGTTTAACTGTACCATCAAAATTATTTTTATATTTATTCAAAATATAAGCACAGCCCAATAAACAGGTTGTGTGTATATCATGTCCACAGGCATGAGCTATTCCGTCATTTTTTGATGAATAAGCTACAGGAGTATTTTCCTGAAAAGGAAGAGCATCCATGTCGGCTCTTATAGCCAGACAACGATTGCTGTTTCCTTTTATCAATGCTGTTACACCAGTTGCTCCAACTCTTTCTATATCTGTTATTCCAAAAGATTTTAATTTTTCAATTATAAACTCAGAAGTATTATACTCTGTCATGGATAATTCTGGATTTTGATGTATATGTCTTCTGATTTTTATAAGTTCATCTTCAAAATTTTTTATTTCATTTTTTATAATATCTAAATCTAACATAACAATCCTCCTAATAGTTATCTAACAAAAAACTCCAGCTCCAGGTCCTAAGGGAATATTAAATGTAAACCAGATAATAATTGCAATTGTTTGAACAACTAAGAGCGTAATAGTAAAAGGAAGTTCAAGTGAAATCATAGTACCAACACCAATTTTTTTATCATAATTATCAGGCTTATACTGTTCTAAAAGTCCTAAAATAACAGGGACAGCTCCAGCAATAGGTGAAATAATATTTGTTGAACCATCTCCTATACGATAAGCAGCTTGAGTAAGTGCAGGAGAAAAACCGACCATTGAGAACATAGGAATAAATATAGGTGCAAGGATTAACCATTTAGCTGATGAACTTCCCATTAAAAGATTCAGTGCTGTACAGAGAAGAATCAATAAAATGAGAAGAGGTATTGCTCCAATATCTAAGTCTTTTATTCTGTCTGCACCTTTTACTGCAACAATAGTAGCAAGTTTGCTTCTGCCAAAAAGATAAACAAACATAGAAGCAGGAAACATAGTTACAAAAATTGATGTCATACCCAATAGTTCTTTTTGCATAAGTTTAGGGATATCTTCAAGTTTTTTAATAACTTTTGCTCCAACTCCATATGCAGTTCCAGTAATAAAAAATATTGAAAATATTATTGGAAGAACAGATGACATAAGTGGCGACTTTGGAAGAAAATGTCCATTATCATTTCTAAAAAAAGAATTTTGAGGAAGAGATAAAAATAACAATACTATAATAACGATTACTACAGCAATTCCAGAATAAAATAATCCTTTTTTTTCATCTTGAGTTAATTCATACTGTGATTTTTCATGCTCTTTCATTTCTATTTTAGTATCATCAACTAATTTTGCTAAAACTTTTTCAGTAACAAATGTAAGGACTACAGTAAGAATAAGAGTCATGGCAGACATAAAATACCAGTTTATAACTGGAGAAGTAGAACCTGCTATATTCATAGATTTTGCAGCACTTTCAGTTATACCAGCCAGAACGACATCACTTCCTGAAATGAATAAGCTTGCACTCAGTCCACCAGAAGCAGCAGCATAACCTGCAATTACACCTAGCCATGGATTTCTTCCAAGTGCTTTGAATACAGCAGCTCCTATAGTTGGAGTAAAAAGTATTCCAGCATCAGATGCAATACTTGAGTTGATTCCTATAAACATCAAAACAGCAGTAACTACATAAGGTGGAGCTTGCAGAATCATCTTTCTTATGAGAGAAGAAAGAAGTCCAGTCTGCTCAATAAGACCTACTCCCATCATCATGACTAAAACTAAACCTAATGGCGGAAATGTGATATAAGTTTTTACAAGATTAGATAGAAAATTTCTCATTTCAGGATAAGATAAAAGATTTTCTACTTTGACAGTAGTCATTGCAGCACCTGTTGCTTGTGCAGACATATATTCTACTGAAACGCCAAAGTGAGAAAAAACAGATGAAGCAACTAATGTGATGACACATAAGAAAACAAACAGCCAGAAAGGATGAGGCAGTTTGTTTCCCAAAGATTCAATAACATCAATAAAAATATTGATGACCCCAGTTTTTTTCATTGTTGAACTCGACATATAAATCCCCCTTAAAATATTTTCAGACATATTTTCAGACAAGAAGTCCTTGTTAAAAAGTTATACACTAAAAATAAAAAAAAGTCAATATGTTTTATAAAACTCTATAAAATTAAAAATAAAAAAAAGGACTATCTAAATTAATGATTAAAAATCATCAATTTATAACAGTCCCTTTAGTAAAATTAATTTTTATAAAATTATTTGTCTATTCCTTCTACAACTTCTCCATTTACCAATACATAATTAGGAAGTGCAAAATTAGATAGAGGATAATCATTCCATATTACTATATCTGCATCTTTTTCAACTTTAATACTTCCAATTTTGTGATCTTGTTTCATAAATGAAGCAGGATATAGAGATATTGCTCTTAAAGCTTCCCATTTATCCATTCCAGCTCTTACAGCAAGACCAGCACAGACATTCAGATATTGCAATGGTACTACTGGTGCATCTGTAGTGATGGCTATTTTTTTACCAGCATTACTGAACAGTGCAACAGAATCAAATCCTTTCCCTTGCAATTCTATTTTCCCTCTGTGCCCAAGAGATGGACCCATTATCATTGGATAATCAACTTTCATAAGAGAATTAAAGACGTCTTTAGCACAAGTACAATGGTCAAGTGTCATATCTAAATCTAATTCTTTGGCAAGTCTGACAGCAGTCATGATATCATCTGCTCTATGAACATGAGCTTTTATAGGAATTTCTTTTTTTACCACAGGAATTAGAGCTTCCAATTTCATGTCAAATTTAGGATTTTTTCCACTTTCTTTATCTCTTAAATATTCTTTTGTTTTAAAAATATATTCTCTAAATAAAGCAGCAATTCCCATTCTTGTCATAGGAGTTTTTTTCTTATCATTATACGTTCTTTTTACATTTTCTCCAAATGCAGATTTCATAGCAACTGAATCACTTAAAAGCATGTCATCAACACATTCTCCATATGTTTTTATACATGCAAAAGTACCACCAAATACATTTGTAGAGCCAGGACCACTTCCAACAGTAGTTACTCCATGAGCCAGAGCTTCTTTAACAGTGACATCTAAAGGATTGATTCCATCTAATCCTCTCATTTGAGGGGTAACAGGATCATTTTTTTCATTGTGGTCAATACCTTCAAAACCTTGGCTATCCCCTTTTAATCCTAAATGAGTATGACAATCTACCAATCCAGAAGTTACATATCTTTTGCCGGCATCAATAATATTATCAGTACAAATATCAATAGTTTGTTCTATTGCAGCTATTTTTCCATTTTTTATTAAAATATCGGCCTCAATTTCTCTTTTTTCTTCTACATCAAGAATCGTTGCATTTTTAATTAATAATACATTATTATTTTCCATTTAAATCCCTCCAAGTAAATTTAATATTTTATTTTATAAATAAATATTCCCCAGGTCCAATAGGAAGTCCTAAGAAATACCATATTACCATTAGTCCAGCAAGTGTAACAAAAATAACAATTGAATAAGGAAGAGTAAGGGAAAAAATAGTACCAAATCCTGCTTCTTCCTCTTTTGAAACTGAAATACCTCTTTTTCTTCTTTCTTCATCATATTGAGCCATTAATCCTAAAATAACAGGAATATCAGATCTTAGTGGAGAAATTATATTAGTTGCAGAATCTCCTATTCTAAATGCAAGCTGTGCAAATGCAGGAGAGATATTTAAAAATGCCAGCATTGGAACTATCATAGGAGAAAGAAGCACCCATTTAGTAGAACCAGATACCATGAAAGGATTTATAACAGCAGTAATAATAGCAACTAATATAAGTAGAGGTAGTGGTCCAACATTAGCATTTTTTAATATAAAAGAACCTTTTATTGCCATAATTTTAAAAATATTACTTTTGTTTAGAAGCTCAATAAATACAGCTGAACTTAGTATTGTTACTAGTAATGGAACTGCTTTAGCAACTCCCTTTTGAAGAAATTTAGGAACATCTCTTGAAGATGTTATTTTCTTAACTCCAATTCCAAATCCAATTCCCACAGACACAAACAAGAAAAATATTATTGGAACAAGGGAAGAAAGTAATGGAGAATTAGGAAGAAAAGCTCCATTTGCATTTCTGAAAAAAGCATTAGATGGAAGAGTAAGAACAGCCATTACTACTGCAAAGAATAAAAATCCATAAAAAGAGTATTTTAATCCTTTTTCTTCATCTTCAGTTAATTTGTATTGATCAAGAGCATCAGTATTTCCTAATCCAAAATTTTCTCCACCAGTTATTTTTACCATAAATTTTTCAGTTACCCATGTAAGTGTTAAAGTCAGAAAAATTGTAGAAACAGCCATAAAATAGTAATTACAAAGTGGTGTGATAGTAACATTTACACCTACACTTGAAGCAGCCTGTTCTGTAATTCCAGCAAGAAGAGCATCAGTACCAGAAATAAGTATATTAGAAGTATACCCTCCACTGCAGGCAGCGAAACCAAGGATAATACCTAATTTTGGATTTCTGCCAATAGAAGCAAAAAGCACTCCACCAATAGTAAAAGCAAGAATTACTCCAGCTCCTGACATGATATTAGAATTTACACATACAAATATAAGGACAGCTGTAATAAGACTTTTAGGTGCTTTTAGAAGATACTTTCTCATTAATACATTAAAAAATCCTGTTTCTTCGACTACTCCAATTGCCATCATAACAATTAGTACTATTTTTAATGATGGAAATCTAACATAAGTATCTGGAAGATTAACAATAAGTTTTCTCATATTATCAAAAGTAAGAAGGTTTACCACTTTTACAGTAACCATTTTGGCAGTATCTCCAATTTTTTTACCTTCATCAAGGTAAGTGGCTTCAAAACCTAATTTAGATAAGATAAAAGATATTAAAAGAGTAACCAGAATAAATATTCCAAATAAAATAAAAGGATGAGGTAGTTTATTTCCAGCTCTTTCAATAAACTTAATACATTTGGCAGCAATACCAGTTTTTTTTGTAGTTGTTGACATAAAATTTCCCCCTTAGAAGCATATAATGGTTTATATAAAATTCTTTTGTACAATATTACTACAAAATATATATAAAGTCAATTGCTAAAATAGGAAAAATTTTAAAAATATATCAAATAAAAATCATAATGTTATTTAAGCGTAAAATAAAAATAAAATTTTATAAAAATGATACATTTTTTCTAAAAAAGTTAAAAATGAAAATAATTATATTGAAATTATAAAAATAAAAAGACTGTTTCAATTTATGAAACAGTCTGAGCTTATTAAAATTAATTGTTATGAAATTAAAGGACCTAATTTTTTACCTCCAAGAAGATGAAAATGGAGATGGAATACTTCCTGACCACCATATTCATTACAGTTGGTAATAACTCTATATCCCTCTTGATCTATTCCTAAATCTTTAGCTATTTTACCAATAGCAAGATACATATCTCCTATTATTTCTTTATCTTCAGGAGTTATATCATTTACTGTAGGAATTTCTTTTTTAGGTACTATTAAAATATGGACAGGTGCAGCTGGATTAATATCTTTGAAAGCTAGAACATTGTCAGTTTCATAGACAATAGTTGCTGGGATTTCTCTATTTATTATTTTTGTAAAAAGAGTAGCCATAAAATCATCTCCTAATTTAAATATAATTTATTGTAAAATAAACTATTTAGATAGTTTCTATTTTATTGATTCTTTTCTCATGTCTTCCACCTTGGAATTCAGTAGCAAGAAAAACATCTACCATTTCAAGTGCAAGAACATCTCCGACAATTCTGCCACCCATTGCAAGAATATTAGCATTATTATGTTCTCTAGTCAATCTTGCCATTGTAGTATTAGTGCAAAGAGCTGCTCTGACACCAGGAACTTTATTAGCAGCAATGGAAATACCTATTCCAGTTCCACAGATAACTATTCCAAATTCAGCTTTTTTTTCAACAACAGCATGACCAACAGCATGACCAAATTCAGGATAATCTACAGAGTCAGTTGAATTTGTCCCGAGATCTAATACTTCATATCCATTTTTTATAAGATGTGTTTTTACTTTTTCTTTTAGTTCAAATCCTCCATGATCTGCACCTAAAGCAATTTTCATAATTATTACGCCTCCAAAATTTAAAATTAAAAAACAAAAGAACAGGCTGGCAAAAATCTCACTTTTAGTCAGCCTGTTGTAACACTATTGATTAATCTTCAAAACCTTCAAAGTGAGGGTGTCCATGTTCTAATTCTTTTTCAGTAGCCTCTCTTACACCAGTTACTTCAACTTCAAATCTTATATTTTTACCAGCAAATGGGTGATTTCCATCAGCAGTTACAACATCATCTTCAATAGCAGTAATTACATATTGCTGCTCAGTTCCATCATCCATATCTGCTATGAATTCAAGCCCTTCATAGATATCTTCAAATTCTTCAAAATCAGCCTTGTCCATTTTTTCAACAAGTTCTTCATCATAATCTCCATATCCTTCTTCAGGAGTAAGAGTCATAACAGTTTTAAATCCTTTTTCCTGTCCCTCTAAAGTTTCTTCAATTTTTGGAACAAAATTTCCTAATCCATGAATGTAAAAAAATGGTCCAACTTCTTTTGTATCCTCTAAAAGTTCATTTGTATCATTATCATAAACTTTAAATTCTAATGTTACTACATTGCTTTCAGCAATTTTCATAAAAAATTCACCTCTTTAAAATAGTTTTTTCTAAAAATCTTTATATAAATAAGAATACCATAATTTCTAATAAATTTCATCAACTTTTTTTAAATAATAAAATAATCATAGAATAGAATAATGTTGGAACTCAAAATATATAAAAAATAATTTTGGTATAAAATATTTTTAAAGGATTTACATATGTAATTTGGTAGTTAAAAAGTATCAGAGAAAATAAAATCAGGTTTGAGTTAATATTTTATTGTTAGATTTATTTAAATCTACTGGTTAAAAAATATCAGAGAAAATAAAATCAGGTTTGAGTTAATATTTTATTGTTAGATTTATTTAAATCTACTGGTTAAAAAATATCAGAGAAAATAAAATCAGGTTTGAGTTAATATTTTATTATTAGATTTACTTAAATCTACTGATTAAAAAGTATCAGAGAAATTAAAATCCCATATTATATTTTACTTTCTCCATGTTTTCTTTAGAAGTTAATTTTTCAAGAAGAATAAATGCTGTTTCCAAAGCATTTTTAGGAGCTGAAGAGGTAATGATATTACCATCAATTACAATTTCTTCCCTTATAGGAATTGCTCCAAAATTTAAGAGCTGCCTGAAATATCTGTCATTATCTAAAAGATAGGTAGTAGCATTTCTGTTTTTGAGAATACCACTTTCTCCAAGAGCTATAACTCCAGTACAAACACCAAGTATTATCTTATTTTGGCTATGAAAATATTTAATAATATCTTGAAATTCAGTAGTTTTCATATCATTGAAAAAACCTGCTTTGCCAAAGCCACCAGGAATTACTAAAGCATCGTATATTTCTAAATTTAATTTTGTATCTTTTAAATTTACTTCTGGTAAAATTTTAATATTCCATGTACAATTGATTATATCATGGAAGCTACAAGTAGTAAGAAAAGTGTCCTTTTTTCCTACAATCATATTCCAGCCAAAAACGTCGATAAATGGAGATACTTCAAGAATTTCAACACCTTGAGAAATAAGTAATAGTATGTTTTTCATAATTTTCTCCTAAAAAAATAAATTTTATTGACTAATTAGATAAAAAGCTTTACAATACATCGTATTTAACTTTTTATATAAATATGTTATTTTCAACATTATATTATAAAAACAAATAAATATCTATAACAAAAAAATTACTAAAGGAGGTAAGATGTCAAAGCTAGACCAAAATAAGACTCCACTATTCTCTGTATTGAAAGATGAATATGTTGGAAGGGATATTCTTCCATTTCATGTGCCTGGTCACAAGAGAGGAAAAGGAGTAGACAAAGAATTTTATGATTTCATGGGGAATGGACCTTTCTCCATAGATGTAACTATTTTTAAAATGGTAGATGGATTACATCAGCCAAAAAGCTGTATAAAAGAAGCTCAGGAATTAGCAGCAGATGCTTATGGTGTTAAGAAAAGCTTTTTTGCAGTAAATGGGACTTCTGGTGCTATTCAAGCAATGATTATGTCTGTAATGAAAGCTGGAGATAAGATATTAGTACCAAGAAATGTACATAAATCAGTTTCTGCTGGTATCATATTAAGTGGTTCTGAACCTATTTATATGAATCCGGAAGTTGATGAGGAGTTGGGAATAGCCCATGGTGTCAGACCTCAGACTGTAGAAAATATGCTGAAACAGCATCCAGATATAAAAGCAGTATTAATTATAAATCCTACATATTATGGAGTAGCAACTGATATAAAAAAAATTGCTGACATAGTTCATAGTTATGATATTCCTCTTATAGTAGATGAAGCTCATGGACCACATCTTCATTTTCATGATGAACTTCCTTTATCAGCAGTAGATGCTGGAGCAGATATTTGTACTCAAAGTACACATAAAATAATCGGGGCTATGACTCAAATGTCACTTTTACATATAAATTCTGACAGAATTGATCCAAATAGAGTACAGCAGATATTAAGTCTTTTACATACAACATCACCTTCTTATCCATTGATGGCTTCATTGGATTGTGCAAGAAGACAGATAGCAACAGAAGGATATGAACTTTTAGACAGAACTATAAAATTAGCTAAAAGATTCAGAAATGAAGTTAATAGAATCCCTGGAATGTTTTGCTTTGGTGATGAAATAGTAGGAAGAGAAGGAATTTTTGCTTTTGATCCAACAAAAGTTACAGTTACAGCAAAGGAATTAGGACTTACAGGATTTGAGCTGGAAACTCTTCTTGTAGATGATTATAATATACAAGTAGAACTTTCAGATTTCTATAATGTATTAGGACTTATTACTATTGGAGATACAGATGAAAGTATAGATAAATTTATAGCTGCTTTGAAATCGATAAGTGAAAGATTCTATGGAAAAGTTACAAAGGTAAAAAGAAACTTTATAAAAATGCCTACTATTCCAGAACAGGTATTGATACCGAGAGAAGCTTTTTACAGTGATAAAAATACTATACTTTTTGAAGAGAGTGCTGGTAAAATATGTGGTGAAATGATAATGGCTTATCCACCTGGAATACCTATTATCACTCCTGGAGAAAGAATAACAGAAGAGATAATTGATTATATAAAAGAATTAAAAGAGGCTAAACTTCATATCCAGGGAATGGCTGACCCTGAACTTATAAATATCAATGTAATTGAAGAGGAAGATGCTATCTACTTGTATACAGAAAAGATGAAGAGTATGATGTTTGGTGTTCCAATGAATCTTGGAGCAAACAAAGCTGGAATTGAATTTGGACCTGATACACTTTGTGAATACTATCCAGATACATTTGATGAAATGGAAATCATAGAAGTTGAAAAACAAAAAGAAAACTTTAATGAATGGAATCTTAAATATAAAAATACTATTCTTAACACTTGTGAAAAACTTGCAGCTTCTGTAAATGAAGCAGTAAGAGATGGATATAGACCAATTGTAATAGGTGGAGATCACTCTATAGCACTTGGAAGTATATCTGGAGTTTCATTAGAAAAAGAAATAGGAGTAATATGGATAGATGCTCATGGTGATATGAATACTGATGAATCTACTATTACAGGAAATATTCATGGAATGCCTCTTGCACTTTTACAAGGAGCAGGGGATAGGGATTTGGTAAACTGTTTCTATGAAGGAGCTAAAATAGACAGCAAAAATGTGGTTATACTTGGTGCCAGAGATTTAGATTTCAAAGAAAGAGAGATAATAGACCAGCTTGGAGTAAAAGTTATATATCATGATGAAGTTCTTCAAAAAGGATTGGAAAATATTCTTGAAGAGATAAAGGATTACCTGAAAATTGATAATCTTCATATAAGTTTTGATGTTGATTCAGTAAATCCTGAAATGGCTCCTGGAGTAAGTACACCAGTTAGAAACGGATTTACAACTGATGAAATTTTCCAGACATTTAAATATTTATTCAAGAACTATTTTGTAACATCGGTTGATATAGTAGAATTTAATCCAGTAAATGATAAGAATGATAAGACACTTAAATTTGTAAATGAATTAACTGAATATGTAATAAATCCAGACTAATAATTTGGTATTTTTACGAGGTGATTAAAAATAAACTTTAATTGCCTCTTTTTTTTTCTAAAAATAAAGGTTATAATATATTATAGGGTGAACACTTCTAAATGGGAGGTACAGTTATGATTAAATTACTTATTGCTTTGATAATGATATCAACAACACTTTTTGGAGAAGGCTTTATCAAAATAAATAATTACATTGTAGAGGAAGTCCCTATAAAAAGGAAATTGAAGGACCATAAAATAGTCAGAGTAGTAGATGGAGATCAGGCTTCTATTGGATTGTATGGAATAATAGATTCAAATAATAAATTTATTACTAAACCCAATAATATGCTTATAGCTATAAAAAGCAATTATATTTATCTTGTAGATATAAATTATCATGAAGGAATGATGTCTAAAGATGGAAGATGGATAGGAGAAATGGGAGTCTACAATTATAAAGATAAAGAATCTCAAATGTATAGTGAGTTAAAAGATGAAGTAGAAAGAGATCTTATAATAATTTATAAAAAAGATGGGAAAAATTTCTTATATGGATATTTAAATTTTGATGGTAAGATTCAGATTCCGATGATTTATGAAGAAGTAAATTTTTTTTCAGAGGAGCTTGCAGCAGTTAAACATAATGGAAAATGGGGCTATATAAATAAAGATGGAGAAAAAGTTATAGATTTTAAATATTCAAAAGCTAGTAACTTTAAGAATGGAGAAGCTTTAGTAAAATTAGATGGAAAAGAATTTAAAATAGATAAATTAGGAAATAAAAAGGTAATTAAAAGCTTTTTTAGAAATATAAAAGAGAATGTAAGTGATTTTTTTTACAGCATAAAACTTACATTGACTTCCTTGTGGAGCGAAAAAATAAAGGAAAAATAATCTGTTTAGATTAATATCTCGGGGAAAATGATATAAGGAGATGTTAAAATGAACTTTTTTGCAACAATTGCATCTTTAGAAAATAAAGATGGTGAAAAAATATTTAAAATTATTTTAAATGATGCTTTGATTTTTTTAATCAAACTGCTCATTTTTTTACTTATTCTCTATATAGGTAAAAAGATAACTGAAATAATATTGAAATATATTGAGAAGGTGTCAAGGAATAGAATTGATCCTGGGGCAAAACAATTCAGTAAATCCTTTATTAAATTAGGATTATATATTATATTTTTTCTGTTTGGACTTCTCGTATTTGGATTTAAAGAACAATCAATTATAACAATGATAAGTGCAGTAGGTCTTGGAGTAGGTATTTCACTCAAAGGATTTCTCTCTAATTTTGCTGGAGGAGTGGTAATCTTATTCACAAGACCTTTTACTGTGGGAGAATATATTGAAGTAAATGGAGCTTTTGGTGAAGTTTATAAAATAGATGTGTTTTCAACCCACATAAATACACTGGACAGCAAAAGAGTGATAATTCCAAATAATGTTATGATAAACAGTAATGTAATTAATCATGATGCAAATGAGTACAGAAGAATAAAGCTTACTGTACCTGTAGCTTATGAATGTGATCAAAACAAAGCTGTAGAAGTACTAGAAAGAATAAGTAAAACTTTTGAAGGATTGGAAACTGAAAGAAAAAGTTTTATCAATATAATGAGCTATGGAGATTCTTCAGTAAATATTTATTTTATAGTATGGGCGAGAAGAGAGCATTATTACAGTACAAGAAGCAGGCTTATGGCTTATATTATTAAAGTCTTTAATGAAGAAAATATAGAGATTCCATATAATAAATTAGAAGTAAATTTAAAAAATTAGAATAGGGGTGAGTAACATAGAAAAAAAAGTTTTAAGATTCTTAAAGGATTATTTTTTTATAACATTAGGGTGCTTTTTATATGCTTTTGCAGTAAATTATTTTTATGTAAGCAATCATTTAGCTGAGGGAGGAGTTACAGGAATAGCTCTTATTATTTTCTATCTTTTTAAAACACCAGTAGGAACAACTTATTTTGTAATAAACATTCCTTTATTAATAGTAGGTTGGAAAATGCTGGGAAAAGATTTTATAGTAAAAACTCTTTATGGAACAGCTATGATGTCTTTTGCATTAGATTTTACTTCAGGATTAAACGGTGCTACAGATGATGTACTTTTAGCTTCTCTTTATGGAGGTTTTATAGGTGGAATTGGATTAGGAATAATATTTATGTCTGGTGGTTCTACTGGAGGAACAGATATTATAGCTAGAATAATGACAAAATATAGAGGAATACCAGTAGGAAGAGCTATGTTTATATTAGATGTAGTAGTACTATCAGCAGTGGCATTTTTATTTGGAAAAGAAATATTTATGTATACTTTGATAGCTGCTATGGTACTGACTAAAACTATAGATTTTCTGCAAGAAGGATTGGATAAAGCTAAAGCTGTAACTATAATTTCTCGAAAAGCAGAAGAATTAAGGGTTAAAATTATGGACGAAACAGGAAGAGGAGTAACGATATTAGATGGTTCTGGAGGATACACAAGAGATTCTTTTGATATAATATATTGTGTTGTAAGTAAATTCCAGATAGTAAAATTGAAAAGAATAGTAAGGGATATTGATCCTGAAGCTTTTCTTACTATAACTGATGTGTCAGAAGTCTTAGGAGAAGGATTTAAAGAACTTGACAAAGAATGAAAAATAAAAAAATATCTGCACCTGAAAATTGACATAATGAAAAGCATACTTGATTGTATATAAAGAATAGTTTATGATAAAATAAAATATGCTGAATACAATTCATTCAAGGAGGAATCTAAATGAGCAAAGAACTAAAAGAGAAGATAGCACTTCTTAATGATGAAGAAAAATATCAGGAAATTGTAGATATGATTCTTGAGATAAAAGAGAAAGATAGAGATTTTGAAATTATATCTGAATGGGGAAGAGCAGAAAATAATTTAGGAAATTATAAGAAAGCATTGGAAATACTTTTTTCTATCAAAGAAGAGGGAGAAGAAGATTCGTTGTGGAATTATAGAGTAGGATATGCTTATAGTGGTTTGGAAAATTATGAAAAAGCAGCTGAATATTTTGAGAAATCAAAAAATTTAGATCCTGATTATGCATGGACATATTTTGAATTAGGCTGGAATCTTCAAAGAATTGAAAAAAATGAGGAAGCATTAAATGCTTTAAAAAAAGCTGTAGAATTAGATTCAGAAAATACTTTTGCTCTTGCAGAAATAGGAGATATATATGAAAAGTTAGATAATTATGAAAGTGCATTAGAATATTTTAAAAAGGCTGAAGAGTTTGGGAGAGATGACTACTGGGTGATTACACATATAGGGTGGTGTCTAAATCAATTAGATAGAGATGAAGAAGCATTAGAATACTATATGAAAGCACTTGCAGGAGAAGAGGATAATATATGGCTTTTATCACAGATTGGAGTAACGCTTGGAGTTATAAGAAGATATGAAGAGGGAATAGAATATTTAAAGAAAGCAGAAGAACTAGGAAGAAATGATATATGGTTAAATTCAGAGTTGGGGTGGCAGTTAGCAAGAATAGAAAAACATGAAGAAGCAGTAGAATATTTTAAGAAGGCTGAAGAATTAGGGAGAAGTGATACTTGGCTTTATAATCAGCTGGGATGGAATCTTGGAGTTTTAGACAAGTATGAGGAAGAATTACAATATCTTTATAAATCTAAAAAAATATCAGAAGACGATGTATGGCTTGAATCTGAAATAGGTTGGACTTTAAGAAATATGTCAAAACCAGAAGAAGCTCTGGTATATTTAAAGAAAGCACAAGAATTGGGAAGAGATGATGCATGGCTTCATTTAGAAATGGGACTTTCTTTGGGAGATTTAGGAAAAAATGAAGAAGCATTGGCAGAATTAAAGAAAGCAGAAGAAAATGGAGATGAAAGTATTCGTCTTTATTCTACTATAGCATGGAATTTAGGACAGTTAAATAAAAATGAAGAAGCTTTGAAGTATTTAGAAAAAGTAGAGAAATTAGGAAGAAACGATATATGGCTCTATTCAGAAATGGGTTGGAATTTAGATGCTGTAGGAAAAACTGAAGAAGGGGAAAAATATCTCCAAAAAGCCATTGAAATGGGAAGAAATGATTCGTGGATATATTCTGAAATAGGATATAGCCTTTCAAGAAATCAAAAAGTAGAAGAAGGGATAGAATATTATCTTAAAGCGAAAGAGTTAGGAAGAAATGATGTATGGTTGAACTCAGAAATAGCTTGGTCATATGATATTATTGGAAAGTATGAAGAGGCACTTCCATATCTTGAAACAACTGAAAAATTAGGTAGAGATGATATATGGCTGAATTGTGAATTTGCTATCTGTTTAGGAAGAACTGGGAAAAGTGAGGAAGCAATAGCAAGATTATTTAAAGCTCAAGAGTTAGGAAGAGAAGATGACTGGCTGTATTCAGAGATAGCTTATAATTATGGAAGGCTGGATAGAGCAGAGGAAGCTTTAATTTATTTGGATAAAGCAGAAAAGTTAGGAAGAGAAGATGTTTGGTTATATTCAGAAATAGGTTGGAATTTAGGAACTTTAAAAAAATATGAAGAGGGATTAAAATATTTTGAAAAAGTAATAGAGATGGGAAGAAATGATGAGTGGATCTATTCACAGATAGGCTGGACTCTAGCCAAGTTAGGAAGAAATGAAGAGGCAGTAGAAAACTTTAAAAAGGCAGTTGAGCTTAATCCGTATGATAGCTGGATAGAATATAATCTAGGAAGAGTTTTAAGAAAGTGTGGAAAATTCATTGAAGCTATGGAACATATAAAAAAATCTGCTGAAATAGGTGGATATGAAGGCTGGACTGATTTGGAATTAGCTTGGAATTATGCTGAGATAGATGAAAAAGAAATAGCAAAAGAATATCTTGAAAATGTAGAAAAATATTTAGATATAAATTCTGATGCTGTCAAAGAAGATTATAATATAGTTAAATCACTGATAAATGCTATGCCAGTAATATTTTCTTAAAAGAATAATGTTAACAAGTGTATAATTATAAGTGTTGGTACTTCTTGAGTAAGTACTGACACTTTTTTTTGTAAAATTATTTTATACTAAATAGTAGATGATATTAAATAAAAAATAGTAAAAAAATACGAAATAATTATAAAAAAATTTATAAGTAATATTTAATATTAGGAAAAATAAAAATAAAAAAGATAGAAAAATGTAAATGTAAAATTGAAGATTTACTTTTAATTTTTAACATGTAATAATTAAATCGTAAAAATTAAAATATAATTAAAAAAGGAGGATTTATAACTATGAAGCAATTAGAACAGTTTTCAATGAATTTCTTTTCATTAGAAGGAAAAACAGCAATTGTAACTGGAGGGAATACAGGATTAGGACAGGCATATGTAGCAGCATTGGCAAAAGCAGGAGCAGATTTATTTGTGGTGACATATGATAGAACATGGGATGAAACAAGAGAATTGGTAGAAAAACAGGGAAGAAAAATTTACTTTTTTCAAGCAGATTTAACAGATAGAACACAAGTAACATCATGTGTAGAAGAGTGTATAAAAGTATATGGAAAAATTGATATATTAGTAAATAATGCGGGAACAATAAGAAGAGCTCCACTATTAGAATATAAAGATTCAGATTGGGATGCAGTAATGGCAATAAATATAGATTCAGTATATCATTTAAGTCAAGATACAGCAAAAATAATGATAAATCAAGGATCAGGAAAAATAATAAATATAGCATCAATGTTATCATTTCAAGGAGGAAAATTTGTACCCCCTTATACAGCAAGTAAACATGCAGTAGCAGGAATAACAAAAGCATTTGCAAATGAATTAGCAAATAAAAATATTCAAATAAACGCAATAGCACCAGGATATATAAAAACAGCAAATACAGCACCAATAAGAGCAGATGAAAAAAGAAATGCAGAAATATTAGGAAGAATACCAGCTGAAAGATGGGCTGACCCATCTGATTTAATGGGAGCAGTAGTATTTTTAGCAAGTAAAGCATCAGATTATATAAATGGACACATACTGGCAGTAGATGGCGGATGGCTAGTTAGATAATTTTAAGACTATAAAAATATATTGTGGTAAATAAGGAGAGATAAAAATGAAATTAGATGTAAGATATGCAAATCATCCAGAGGATTCTAAACATTATACAACAGAAGAATTAAGAAAACATTATTTTATAGGAACTATATTTAGAACAGATGAAGCAGCTTTAACTTATTCTCATGTAGACAGGATAATTGCTGGAGGAATTATGCCAGTAACTAAAGAAGTAAGATTAGAAGGAAGTAAGGAACTTGGTTCTGAATTTTTCTTAGAAAGAAGAGAATTAGGGGTAATTAATATTGGTGGAGCAGGGAAAATAACAGTAGATGGAGTAGAATATAGAATGAATTCAAAAGATGGACTTTATATAGGAATGGGTTCAAAAGAATTAGTATTTATATCAGAAGATTCACTTAATCCAGCCAAATTTTATATAAATTCAGCTCCAGCACATATGACTTATCCTATTGTAAAAATAGATATAGAAAAAGCTAATCCAGTAAAATTAGGAAGCATAGCAAACTCAAATGAAAGAACAATATTTCAGTATGTGCATCCAGCTGTATGTAAATCTTGCCAATTACTAATGGGAATGACAGTGTTAGAAACAAATAATGTGTGGAATACAATGCCTTGTCATACTCATGAAAGAAGGATGGAAGTATATTTTTATTTCAATATGGACCCAGAAACAAGAGTTTTTCACTTAATGGGAGAACCTACAGAAACAAGACATATCATTATGGCTAATGAGCAAGGAGTGATTTCTCCATCTTGGTCAATTCACTCAGGAGTAGGAACAAGTAACTATACATTTATCTGGGGAATGGTTGGAGAGAATCAAACATTTACAGATATGGACCATATAGCAATGGGAGATTTAAGATAGTTAATAAATATATTAAATTAATTTTGTAATAAATTATTTAAATGTTATAATTTATGAGAAAATTAGATTGCTATGACATTTTAGGAGGAAGCTTGAAAAGAAAAAGCTTATATATAATGGTTATTTTTTTATTTTTAATTCTAGGTTGTACAAAAGGCAAGAATGAAAATGAAATAAAAAATAAAAATAAATTTATTCTTTCAAAAGAACCAAAAGAATTTACTATTTTTGCTATACATATAGGAAAAGCTTTCAATGGAGATTTACCAGTTTATAAAAAAGCTGCAAAATTAACAAATATAAAATTAAAAGGGGTGGCATCTAGAAATCAAAGTGATGAAGTTCAAGCATTTAATCTTATGTTGATAACAGGAAATATTCCTGATATTATAGGATATGAATTTCCAGAGGAGTTAGAAAAATTAGGAGCAGAAAAGAAAGTTATTCCTTTAGAAAATTTAATAGATGAATATGCTCCAAATATCAAAAAAATGTTTGAAGAAAATCCAGAATATAAAAAAGATGCATTGGCAGCTGATGGACATATTTATATGATACCTAATTATAATGATTATAAAAAAATAAGAACATCACAAGGATATTATATAAGGAAAGATTGGCTAAAAAAATTAGAATTGAAAGAGCCTAAAACAATTGATGAGTTATATGAGGTATTGACTGCTTTTAGAGATAGAGATCCTAATAACAATGGGGTAAAAGATGAAATCCCATTTTTTGTTAGAGGAAATACAATAAGTAAAGTGGTAAAATCATTAATAGACATATTTAAAGCTGAATTTACTTGGTATGTTGATGACAAGAAAATCCCTGTTTTTGGACCAGCACAACAAGAATACAAAGAAGCAATAAAAGAGATATCGAAATGGTTTAAAGAAGGTTTAATAGATCAAGAAGCATTTACAAGAAGTGTAGCTTCAAGAGATTATATTTTAAATAATAATATTGGAGGATTTACTTGTGACTGGTTTTCAAGTACTGGAAACTATAATAGTCGACTTGAAAAAGTTATTCAAGATTTTGAATTTTCAGTGATTTTACCTCCTGAATTTCGTGGAAAAAGGACAACTTCATTTGCAAGACCAAATTATCTGGGAGGATGGGCCATAACTTCTATGGCAAAAGATCCTGTAACTATAATAAAATATTTTGATTTTTGGTATAGTAAAGAAGGAAGAAGATTATGGAATTTTGGAATTGAAGGAGAGGATTATACTTTAATAGATGGAAATCCACAATTTACGGACAAGATTTTAAAAGACTCACAAGGGCGGACTCCTTTAGCAGTTATAAGGGAAACTGGGGCACAGTATAGGCTAGGAATGTTCCAAGATGGAAATAATGAAAGGCAGTGGGCAGATTCACAAACAGTAAAAGACATAGACTTATATATAAAATCAGGGGTTGTTAAAGAGCCAATGCCTAAATTAAAATATACCAAAGAAGAAATAGAAGAATTATCGCAGATAGAGATACAACTTAATGCAATAACAGAAGAAATGGCTCAAATTTGGATATTAGGAGTATCAGATGTAGATAAAGATTGGCAGAATTATATGTATAGATTAAATAAAGCAGGGTTAGGGAAAGCTACTAAGATTCAAAAACAAGCATATGAAAGATTTATGAGCAGGTAAAATAAAAAAATGGTTTCTAAATTAGTTTAGGAACCATTTTTTATTTAACAAAAAAGTTTAATAATATATTATTTTCTACATTCACATATCACAATAAAAATTGGGATAGAAATAAAAAATAAATCCTTTTTTATACCAGACTCAAATAAAAATGTTTTTTAAATCTTATAAATATTTTTCTACAAAAAAATATAATAAAAAAATATTAAAAAATAAGGATTATATAATAAAAAATAGTAAAAAAAATATAACCACAATTCTAGTTGAATAGTGAAGATTTACATTTTTTTTAATTCTGATATACTCCATGGTGTAAGAAAATGAGAAATATAGAAAGAATTTTGATGAAAGTGCAAGAATAATAACAAAAAACTAAAACTCAAAGGAGGAAATGATTTATGAATAAAAAGCCAAACTTATTGTTTGTTTTTGCAGATCAATGGCGTAGAGATGCTATGGGGTTTTTGGGAAAAGATGAAGTAATTACACCAAATATAGATAAGTTCTCAAAAGAGTCTTTAAGCTTTGATAATGCTGTAAGTGCATGTCCATTGTGTTCACCAAATAGAGCAACAATATTTACAGGAACTTATCCTGTAACTCATGGAGTATGGACAAACTGCAAGCCTGGGTTATCTAAGTTGGAACTAAGAGAAACAGATATAACTCTTATGGATATATTAAAGAAAAATGGATATAAAACAGGCTACATTGGAAAATGGCATTTAGACAGTCCAGAAATAAACTTTAATCATGAACCTATTTCAGGAGCTAGAGATTGGGATGCATTTACTCCACCTGGAAAAAGAAGGCATGGAGTTGATTATTGGTATTCATATGGAACTTGTGATCAACATCTAAAACCACATTATTGGCATAATGACAATAAAATGATAAATATAGAACAATGGTCAGTTGAACATGAAACAGATAAAGCAATAGAATTTATTAATAATAATAAAGATGAAGTTTTTTCATTAATTTTATCATGGAATCCACCACATACACCTTTAGATCTGGTTCCACAAAAATATGTAGATATGTATAAAAATAAAAAATTTAAAATTAATCCAAATGTACTATTGACAGATGTAACAGATCATACAGAATGTGTAAATCCTAAACTTAATTTTACAGATGAGCAATATCAGGATGTAATGAGAAAATATTTTGCTGCTGTAACTGGAATAGATGAAAATTTTGGAAGACTTTTACAAAACTTAAAAGATAATGGAATATATGATGACACTATAATTGTATTGACAGCAGATCATGGAGAAATGTTATGTAGTCACAGACTTTGGAGTAAACATGTATGGTTTGAAGAATCAATAGGAATACCATTCTTGATTAAATATGGAGATAGATTCATAAGAGGAAATACAAATGTAGTATTAAATGGTGTTGATATTATGCCAACAATTTTATCCCTTATGAATCTTCCTATTCCAGAAAGCATACAGGGAATAGATTTAAAAGAAGTTATCTTAAATGGAAATGATATAGAAAACTATGCTATTATGGCTGGATATCCAGGGCAAATAAGAGCAATAGAAGAATTTAAAAGCTATGGTAAAGATAATACATCTTTTGGATGGAGAGCTATTAGAACGAAACAATATACTTATGTAATAAATAGAGGATATACAATAGCTCATGGAATAGAGAGATTATTATATGACAATATAAATGATCCATATCAAATGAATCCTATAAAATTAAATAATTGTTCAGAAAATGAAATAGCAACAGAACTAGAAGCTAAATTAAAGGAATGGGCTATTAAATATAAAGATAAGTTTGAATTTTAAGAATATAAAATAAATTGATAAGGAGAAAAAATGGAATTAAAAAAAGAAATTAGAGAAAGATTTTCACAAAAAATAGATCTTCCTAAAGAAATATTATATGGAGCATTACATGAAGCATTAAAAAAAATAGACGCCAATACAAGAACTTTTATAAATACTTTTCCAAGAGCATGTAGTACAAATTATATATATCCAGGAGTACTTAATGGTGGAGAATGGGATGATTGGACAAGTGGATTCTGGACAGGAATATTATGGCTTGCGTATGAAATAACTGGAGAGGAAAGGTATAGAAAGACAGCATTTTTTCAGATAAAAAGCTATGATGAAAGAATAACAAATAAAGTAGCAGTTAACCATCATGATTTAGGATTTTTATATACTCCTTCAGTAGTGGCAGGATATAAAATTACAGGAAATGAAAGAGCTAAAAATATAGGATTAAAAGCAGCAGATCATTTAATTAAAAGATATAAAGAAAAAGGAGAATTCATCCAAGCTTGGGGGGACTTAGATGACCCAACAGCATATAGATTAATAATAGACTGTAACTTAAATGTACCTTTATTATTTTGGGCAACAGAAGTGACAGGAGATCTTAAATATAGAGAGATAGCAACAAAACATCTTTATACAGCAGCAAGTGTTGTAGTAAGAGAAGACAGTTCAACACATCACACTTTCTATTTTGATCCAGAAACAGGAAAGCCAGTAAAAGGGATTACAGCACAAGGAGCTTCGGATAATTCAGCTTGGGCAAGAGGGCAAGCTTGGGGAATATATGGATTTCCGCTGGCATATAGCTACTTAAAAGATGAAAAATTTATAGATTTATTTAAAAACGTTACTAACTATTTTTTAAATCATTTACCAGAAGATAATATTTGTTGCTGGGATTTGATTTTTGATGAAGCTTCTGGGGAAGAAAGAGATACATCATCAGCTGTAATTGCAGTATGTGGAATTCTCGAAATGGTAAAATACCTTCCAGATTCTGATCCAGATAAAAAGATTTACTTAAATGCTGTGAAAGCAATAATAAAATCTTTAATAAAAAATTATACTACAAAAGATATAGATAGTTCTAATGGGTTATTGACAGATTCGGTATATAGTAAACCAAATGGTTCAGGTGTAAATGAATGCTGTATGTGGGGAGATTACTTCTATATGGAAGCACTTGTTAGAATTATGAAACCTGAGTGGAGAAAATATTGGTAAGAAACATTTTATAATTAAATAAATTTTAGGAGGAAAGAAAAAAGTGATGGGGCAAGGAAAAGAGATAAGACCTTTTGGTATAAGAGATAAAATTGGATATTTATTTGGAGATTTTGGAAACGATGTTATGCTAGTATTTGTAAGTCAATTTCTAATGGTATTTTACACACAAGTATGGGGAATGAAACCAACAGTAGTTGGAACAATGTTCCTTGTAGCAAGATTAATAGATGCATTTACAGATGTTACAATGGGAAGAATTATTGATATTACTCCTCAAGGGAAGGACGGTAAATTCAAAAAATGGATCAGAATAATGGCTGCACCAGTTGCAATAGCAAGTTTTTTAATGTATCAATCAGTTTTAAAAGATCAACCAATGACATTTAAGATTATCTATATGTATATAACTTATTTGTTATATGGAAGTATCTGTTTTACTGGAGTAAATATTCCATATGGAGCTATGGCTTCTGCTATTACTGATAAACCAGATGAAAGACAATCTCTTATCACATTTAGAGCGATGGGAGCTTATATTGGTGAATTTATAATTGGATTTTTTGGCCCTATCATTATTTATGAGCGTGTAATAAAAAATGGAGCAACACATGTACTAATTAGAAATAATGGAGATATTTTTCCAATTGCAGCTGGAGCAATTTCATTAGTTGCTATTCTTTGCTATTATATTTGTTATCAATGCACAACTGAGCGTATTAAAGTTCCAGCTCTATCAAAAGAAGGACTTTCATTTACTAAATCAGTAAAAATGATTTTCAGTAATCGTGCTATGATTGGAATTTTAGGGGGAACTGTTTGTTTGATATTTGGTAATCTATTAACTGGAGGAGTTAATGCTTACCTATATGCTTACTATTTTAAAATGCCAGCAGCTCTATCAACTTATAATGCTATCAAATTGGCAATTGCATTAGGAATGGCAACGTTAGTAACCCTAGTTGTTAAAAAATTAGGAAAAAGAGAATCAATTAGTTTAGCAGTAGGATTTGCAGCATTAGTATTTGCCACATTAAGTTTTTTAAATATTAAGAATCCATGGATTTATGTTTCCATTGCTTCAATTGGATTTTCAGGAGTAACATTTTTTGGGTATGTAATTTGGGGAGCAATTATTGATGTTATTGATGATTCTGAAATTAAAACTGGAAGGAGAGAAGATGGAACACTTTATGCTATTTACTCATTCTCAAGAAAAGTGGGGCAAGCTCTTGGAAGTAGTTTAGTAGGGTATTCACTTGCAATAATTGGATTCCAGGCAGGAACTAAAGAACAGACTCAAGAAGTTTTAAATGGTATTTATAAACTTGCAACAGTGGCACCTGCTACATTATTTACATTAGTTGTAATTATATTTATGTTGGTGTATCCACTATCTAAGAAAAAAGTTGATGCTAATGCTGAAACTTTAAGACTAAGAAGAGAAGAAAAGGAAATAAAATGATAAGATAATTCTTTTTGGAGGAGTTATGGAAAATATAAAGTATTTATTAGCAAAAGATAGATTAGAAAGAACAGTTAAAAGTTTGAAGAATAATGATTTTGAAGTAATATGTGTTGACACACTCGAAGAAGCTGAAAAAATAACTATAGATATTATTCCAGAAGGTAGCTCAATAAGCATGGGAGGCTCTATCACATTAAATATGACAGGTCTTCTTGAAAAATTTAGAAGTGAAAAGTATAAATTTTTTGAGAGATTTAAGCAGCCAACTTGGGAAAGAACAGTTAGAGTTATGAGGGAATCACTATTAAGTGATTTTCTTGTAACAGGGACAAATGCTGTTACAGAAGAAGGATTTCTTATACAAATAGACTCAGGGGGAAATCGTGTAGCTGGAATGGCATATGGTCCTCACAATGTTATAGTAATAACAGGAGTCAATAAGATAGTGAAAAATATAAATGAAGGATATAAAAGGCTTTACTATGCAGGACCTTTAAATTCTAAGAGGCTCAACCACAAGACTCCTTGTAATTTCAGTGGAAAATGTGAAAATTGTACTACTGAAATGAGAATGTGTAATTTTATTTCAGTAATCAGAAATGGGAAAAGAGTATGTGGAAAGATAATAGTTATATTAATCAATGATAATTTAGGATATTAGGAGACTAAAAATGGAAGAAAATTTAAGATGGTATAAAGAAAAAAAATTAGATAGATTATGTAAAATTCTCTTAGATAAAGGTTATCTTATCCATAGAGTTTTTTCTGCGAAAGAAGCAAAAGAAAAAATACTAACACTTCTAAATAAAGAGAAAACTATAGCTCTTGGAGATTCGTGGGAACTTACAAATGAGGAATTTATTAATGAATTGAAGGAATATAAATTTTATAATAGATTTAAAGAAACTTCTGAAGAAGCAAAAAGAGCTTCTCTTTTAGCACAAATAGCTATAATTGAAGGAGAGCTTGTTACAGAAGATGGACAAATTTTAGTAGTAGGAGATTACAATACCAGTTTATCACTATTTGGAGCAGAGAAGATTATTGTATTGATATCAGAAAATAAAGTTCTTAAGGATATAGATAGTGCTTTTAAAAGAATATCAGATTATGAAAAATACTATAGAATGAGAACAGAAAAATTAAAGAATAAAAATGATGGACTTAGTATAGGAATAATAGAAAATGGAAAGAAATTCAGTAAGAAAATATCGATTGTAATATCAACAGAAGACACAGGTCTAAGATAAATATTTATAAAAAGATAAAACTTTAACTTTACTTTATAAAAACTATAAAAATTGATATAATGTATTTAGTGTTTAAATTGTTGAATCTATTTGAGAAGGGAAGAAAATTGTTGGATATATTAATATTAAAAATGAAAAAAATATTGGGAAAAAAATCTCCAAAAATAAAAGTAATAATTATATTTTTAATTTCTTGTATAATTATAGCAATTACTTCCTATAAAGAAATTGTAAATATAAATTTAGGAGAAAAAATAAAGAGTCAAAGGCTATATAATGATTTAGAAAGAAAAGCTGAAATTGTTACTATGACTTTATATGACTTTAAATCAAGTGATAAATATAAAAATTATGTTATAAGCTTAGCTAGTAATCAAAATATTCCATATAGTAAAACACAACTTTTTTTGGAATTGAAAAAAAGAAATAGTGTTTATGGAAAATTAGGATATCTTGTAAGTGTAGCAGATAATATTTCTGATTCAATAACAACATTGAATGGAACTACAAATAAGAAGGATTTCTATAATTCTATTGGTTTTCCAAAGGATATAGAAAGTAAAGAAAAGTATATTAATTGTTTTGAAGAAGATATTAATATATATTTAAATGATGTAAAAACACAAAATAATATTATAGTAAGTTATATAATTTCTTTAGAAAAAAATAATTTTTTCTCTGAAATTATGTCTGAAGCAGATAAATGGTATATTTTTAGTAATGAAAAATTAATAAATTTAGGAAATAATAATAAAAAATTTTCTAAAATAGAGGCTAAATTAATAGATATATTACAAAGTAAGAAAAGAAATACTATAAATAGGGCTGGATATATTCAAAAGGAATTAGGAAAAAAATTTCATATATTCTACTTACCATTTTTTGATTTGACTCTATTGTATGTTCAACCATCAATAAATATACTTCAGATAATTTTTTATGAGAGCGCTAAGCTTTTACTTGTTTTAGGAATGGTTTATATTTTAATTTTAATTAGCAGATATTTCATAATAAATCCAATAAAGCAATTAGCTGAAAAAATGGGATATATAAAGAATAAAGATGAAAAAGAGTTAGAGTATATTGAAAATAAAATAGAAGAGATTCAAAATATAAATTTAACTTTACAAAATAAAATTTTAAGTTTGAGAAATTATCAAAAGCAAAAAAGAATAAAAGAGTTTATAACAGGAATAACAGAACACTTAGATATTTTGCTTTTAAATGAAATTTCAGAAATTTTTAAGGTAGATAGATATAGAGTAATAATAATGGAAGTTTTTGATATAGAATCTGTAGAGAATATATTTGATAAATTTAATTTATCAAAAGAGCACATTTTAAAATATTTTTCAGAAGAAGTAAAATGTGAAGTTGTAGGAATTGATTATAAAAGTATCACTTTTATATTGGAAGAGTGCCTATCAAAAGATGAACTAGAAGAAGTTTTAAAATGTCTTGTTTTTCACATAGATAGAAATTTTAATTTAAAATTTACTTTAGTGGTTACAAATATTTATAATGATGTCTTACAAATGCCAAAAGCATATAGAATGGCAAAAAAAATGCTTGATTATAAATATATTTACAAACAAAATAGTGTTATTTTTCAAGATAAGATAAAAGAAAATAGCTTTAATAAATATTATTATCCAATTGAAATTGAATCTAAACTTATATTAAGAACTTTGAGCTCTAATGAAATAAGTGTTAAAAGAATAATAGATGAAATGTTTAATCAGAAATCTGGACAAGTAATAGATAAAAAGTATATTCAAGAATTTGGAATACTATTATATAATACTTTAAATAGAATTTTTATTCAATTAAAAGAAGTAAATGAAAATATTGATATAAAGGATTATAAAATAAATGAAATATTGGAGATTAATAATGCAGTTGAGCTAAAAAGAGTGTTTCAAGAAAAAATATTAGCCATATGCAAACTTACAAAATTAGAAGAAGAAAATGATATAGAATCTGTAAAAATGAAAATTGAGAGATATCTTGAAGAAAACTACATGATTGATATTTCATTAGAAAATTTAGCAGATCATTTAGGACACTCTTTTAAATATACAAGTGTATTATTTAAAAAAGTAATAGGGGATAATTTTAAAAATTATCTAAGTATTTATAGAATAGAAAAATCTAAAGAAATTATGCAAGAAAATAATGGTTTAAGAATAAAAGACTTAGCAGAGCTTGTAGGATACAATAGTTCAAATACTTTTATAAGAACATTTAGAAAATATGAGGGAATTTCTCCAGGAAAATATTTTGGAATAATAGAAGAATAATCCTTTAGGAGATATAATTTTTGATATTGACATTTTTAAAGTTGAGATTATAAAGTATATAAAAAATTTATTAAAATAGATGAGAAAGAAGTGGCAAAAGAGTATCTTAAAAATATAGAGAAATATTTAGATATAAATTTTGATGCTGTCAAAGAGGATTATAATATAGTAAAATACCTAATAAATGCTAAGCTAATAATATTTTCTTAAAATATAAATATTCACATATAGGTTCTTTAATGATAATATAAAAATAAAATTTAATGATGGAGGTGAAACACATGATAAATTCAATATTTAAAAATAGTTCAACATGGAAAAATATTGGTGAAGTCACAGCTCAAGACAGTAAAATGGCACTTTACGTGTATAAGTTTGTCCAGTTTACAGCAAATAATATGTTTTTACCAAGGAAAAAGATAGAGAAGTCATAAAAATTTTATGACATTTTTAAAGTTTGTATCTAAATCCGGGAGCGCATTGTCGTATCTCGGTTTTTTTATGTCTAAATTTTAAGAAAGGAATTGAATTTATGAAATATAAAATTTTAAAATCTTGTTATGCAACTATAATAATGAGTGTAAAACAGGTATTTGATGGAAATATATTAACAATCAGCGGAGAATATTTATAAAATTTATACAATTTATTATGCTTACTTTAATCTGGAAATCTTTGATAAAAGATGGAAAAAGTTTTGATGGAGTAGAACTATCACAGATACTTACATATTCATTGATGGCTTCTATTTTAAAGCCGCAGCTGGATATTGTAACACCAGCTACTTCTGCTCTTTGGGAGGGATCAATTATAGGAAGATATACAAGACCAGTATCTGTCATAGGGAGTCTTGTAGCTGAAACAATTGGAAGATATTGGATACCAGTATTTTTATTTTATGGACTGCCTTTATAGGTATTATCTCCATTGTTGGGAATAAATCCATTTCCTGCTTCAATCATTAATGGAGTATTAGCATTTATAAGCCTACTCTTAAGTGTGTCATTGGGATTTGCTTTAGATTTATTATTTGCTTCTTTTGCAATAAGATTGAAAAATGGATTTGTTATGGTTTTTGAGAGATACTAAATACTGCCTAATGTATATATTTTCAGATATGATATCTACACTGGCAGTTGTAGTGGGAGTATTTCTTTTAGCAGTAAAATTTGATGGTATTGGAGGAATGACTGAAAAAGAAATAATATTTATGCTGGAATATTCTGTCTTGGTGGAAGGGGTGTTTGCATTGTTTTTCATAAGTAATAATGCAGGGCAGATAAGCAGAACAATAGGAAGAGGACAAATGGATCATAAGATGATGCAGCCAGTTCCTGTGTGGATGCAGTTAGCGGCAGAGGGATTTTCTTCAGTATCGGGAAATGGAGCGCTTCTATGTGGAATAGGACTGATATATTATTCAGTTTCCTTTTCTGAAATAAATTTTTCTGGAATAAGGATAGTGATGCTTTTAATAAACTTAGCCTCATCATGTACTATAATGATATGTACAATATATATTATCATGTACAGCATTTTATGCTCCAGCAGCAGCTGAAGAGATAGCTTCAGTTGGAATAGAGATGTTTGAATCATTAAAAAACTATCCACTTGGGGGAATGAATAAATCAACAGGGCTTGATGTTCTTGCTAAGAAAAAGATGATAAACTTCCGAAAGAAATTAAATAGGGAGAAAGGGACAACAATAGTTGTAACAAGTCATGACATGGATGATTTAGAAGAGATGGCTGAAAGAATAATATTACTCTCTAAGGGACAGATAGCTTTTGATGGAAATTTTGAAGAGTTGAGAAAAGTACAGAATAATTCCTCTAGATTGATTATAACTTCAACTGGAGAAGCACCAGCCTTAGATGAAATGGAATTTATAGGTTCAGAAGAGGGAAAACACAGCTATAAATTTGATAAGGAAAAAATTAAAATAAATGATATTTTTAAAAAGCTTTCTCAATATACAGAGATTGTTGATATAGAAATAATAAAAGCTCCAATAGAAGATATCATAGCTGATTTATATAACAGCTGGAAAAAATAAGTATTAAAAAAAGGACAGGACTCCTTATTAGGAAACCTGTCTTTTCTTCTTGTTTACCACTATATCCTTTATATTTCCATTTTCCATAACAACTATTCTGTCAGAAATCTGATTAACAAAATCTATTTCGTGGCTTACTATTACCATAGTTATATTGCTTGAATCTCTGAGTTGTTCAATAACATTCAATACTTCTTTTACCATATCAGGGTCAAGAGCAGATGTAGGCTCATCAAAAAGTAAAACTTCTGGATTTCTTGCTAAAGCTCTGGCAATAGCTACTCTTTGTTTCTGTCCACCAGAAAGAGCTTTAGGATAAAAATCAGCTCTGTCCTTAAGTCCAACTTTTTCTAAAAGATCATAAGCTATTTTTTTTGCTTCAGATTTATCCATTTTATCTACAACTATGAGTGATTCCATTATATTTTGAATAGCTGTCTTGTGTGGAAAAAGGTTAAAAGATTGAAAAACCATTCCCATTTTCTTTTTATCAGGAACTTTTACATCTCCAGAATCTATTTCTTCCAAGCCTATAAGACATCTGAGAAGAGTAGATTTACCACCTCCAGATGGTCCTATAATGGAAACAACTTCTCCTTTTTCAATACCAAGATTAATATTTTTAAGTATTACATCTCCTTCTAAATACTGTTTAGATAAATTATTAACTTGAATAATCATATTATATCATCACCTTTTTTTCCATTTTTTTAAAGAATAAAACAACTATTGTAGAAAGACCCAAATAAACAACTGCACATATAAAAAATGGTGTTATTGAGAAATCACGAGTAACAAGTTCTCTTGAATTTCTTAATATCTCAGCCATTCCAATAGCAGAAACTAATGAAGTATCTTTGATAAGTGATATAGCCTCATTTGACAATGGTGGAAGTGCTGTAATAAGAGCCTGTGGGATTATTATTCTAATCATAGTCTGCCAGTACTTCATACCAAGTACTTTTGCAGCTTCATATTGTCCTGGATCAATTCCCAGAATGCTTCCTCTAAATATTTCACAGAAATAAGCTGTATAGTTTATAACAAATGTAAGAGAAGCAGCAGCAAAAGGTGATAAAGTAATACCAACTACTGGAAGACCATAGTATACAAAGAAAAGCTGCAGTAAAAGTGGCGTTCCTCTGAATATCCATGTATACACTTGGATAATATTGCTTAATGTTGTATTTTTTGAAACTCTTCCTAGGGATAATAATATCCCTAGAGGAAGAGAGAAAAGCATAGTCACAACATATAAGTTAACTGTTAATTTCATACCTTTTAAAATAAATATTATATTTCCGTCCATAAAGTTTATTCTCCTTATTATTTAGTTGTTCCTAGCCATTTTAAAGAAATTTGGTCAAATGTTCCATCTTTTTTCATTTCATCTAGTAATCTATTGATTTCATCTAGTAAGGCTTTGTCATCTTTTCTTAAAGCTATTGCAAAGTATTCATCTGATAAAGATTCTTCAGAGAAGCTTAAAGTATTTTTCTTAGCATTGTAGTATTTTCCAGAGATGGCGTCCATAACAACTGCATCTGTTCTTCCAGCTTCAAGATCAAGAAGTGCTTCAACATTTGTTGCATATTTTTTAATTCCTTTAAGTTTTGGTGCTATAGGATTTCTTTCAACTGCTTGAGCTCCAGAGCTTCCTAATTGAACTCCTACTACTTTTCCTTCTAGTTCGCTAACTTTATTTATTTCATTACCTTTTCTAGAAAAAATAATCTGTCCATCTACCAAATATGGAGTAGAGAAGGCAGCTTGTTTGCTTCTTTCTTCTGTTATTGTCATTCCATTCCATACCATATCAATATTCTTACTTCTAAGATCGAAAATGATTCCGTCCCACTCACAAGGTTTGAATTTTACTTCAACACCCATTCTTTTAGCAACTTCTTTAGCAAGGTCAATGTCAAATCCAACTATTTCTTCGTTTTCATCTCTGAATCCCATTGGAGCAAAAGTAGCATCTAAGCCAACTGTGAAGTATCCATCTTTTTTCACTTTTTCCAAAGAATTGTCAGCTGCAAATAAGCTGATAGAAGCTGATACCATAATAACTAAAACTGCCATAAATAATTTTTTCATAAAGATCTCCTCCCGTATTATTAAATCAAAATTAAAATAAAAAAGCCATCTGATACAAGTATCCAGATGGCTTCAACTAAATTAGAAAGCATTAAGTTCCACCATAGATACAGACTCGTTTTTGAACTACAACATGAGTCTGTATCTATGAATTAAATTCACAAAAACAAACTCTTATCTATGATGATGGTGATGTAATGTGTTTTTAAGAACTTTAGTAACTTTCATAATTATCTCCTCTTTAATTAAAATTTATTATGAACTTATAATACTCTCATAAAAAGAAAATGTCAATAGTTTTTTTTATAAAAACTTTTTTTGCTGATTTATCTAAACTTAATAATACCATTTTCAAGAGAATCAACCACAGCAAGAGCTTCTACTTTAATACCATTATCAGTCAACAATTTTTCACCTTGCTGAAATCCTTTTTCTACTGCTATACCAGCACCAATAACTATAGCACCAGCAGATTCAACTAATGTTTTAAGACCTAATACAGCATTTCCCATAGCTAGAAAATCATCTACAATAAGAACTTTATCATTAGGTGTTAGAAATTCTTTAGCTACACAGATTGTATAATCTTTATTTTTAGTGAATGAAAAGACATTAGTTGTATAAAAATCTCCCATAGTAGAAGGAATTTTCTTTTTAGCAAAAACAAGAGGCACATTGAAGGCGTAAGCAGCAGCCAGACCTATTGCAATTCCAGAAGCCTCTATTGTAAGTATTTTATTAACTCCCTGATCTTTAAATCTTCTTTTAAATTCTTCTCCCATAGCCATCATTAGATTAGGATCTATTTGATGGTTTAAAAAACTATCTACTTTCAGAATATTTGTTCCAATGGCTTTACCATTTTTCTCTATATATTCTTTTAATAATTTCATATAAAAATTCCTCCGACAAATTATGATTGTTTATTTAATAGTAAGTAACATATATAATAGCATATTTTCAAGAAAAATGTAATACAGATTTGATACATTTTAAAAAATATTGAATTAAAGATAAAAAATGAGAATATTTTTATGGAAAATTACTGCTAAAATTCAATAAAAATACGCTGAAATAGAATTATAACTAACACATAGCAACAAAGATTATTTTATTATTATATAATTAAATCTGCAAGATTAAAAATTGATAGAAGATAAAAAAGTACCCCAATAAAATATAGACTAAGATATGTTATGAATAAAAAATATAAGTGGAGATGATATGAGATTAACTGTACATCAAGAGTTCTATACATGAAATAAGCACCCACAGAATGAGTGCCTATTTCATCAAAATTTTTACTAATCTATTAAGGTTGTGGTTATAACATATTTTATCATGAGTTTTAAAGTGTTTTAAATCGTTTTTAATTTTAACATAGAAAATGATTAAACAATAATTAAAGAATTTTTCAGAAAAAATATAAAGGACGACAAATGCTTTCTAAAATAAATACGATAAATTTCAATTATAACCCTAAACTTTTTATTCCGTCCATTACACGATATCCTTTAGGAATTTCAAAAAGAGAGGCAGGAGCATTAGAGCTGCATTCCAATATTTCCATTATAAAATCATTTCCCAGATTTTTTCCAGTTATGTAGGCAAGTTTTTCTCCTTCAAAGTAGTATCTTATTTTCCCACCATTTTTTACATCCATTTCCTCGTAAGGAAGTTTTTTACCCATAACAGTGTCAGTTCCAGAAGAAGTAATTTTGACTCCTACATAATCAGGCTGTTTAAGGGTAGATGGATTTATTCCAATCATATTCAAATCCATTGCCATTTTATCTTGGTCAACTATCATATAGATTTTCTTTTCTTCCATCAAAATTCTTACTGGTTTTCCTTCATAAGTCATTTTAGTAACTTGCTTTTTCCCTTTATTAGCTAATGTCACATCACTTTTAGCAGGTTTTTTATTAATAGTGTTGTGCATTATAAAGTGCATCATAAAATCTTTTCCCTCAAATTGTTTCATGTACTTTTCTGCTTTTCCAGCTGCATTTATGTTAGTCATAAAAAACATAAATGTAAAAATAGTTGCTAGTAATAATTGTATTTTTTTCATGTATAACCTCCACAGTATAGTATTATTTAATTATACATTTATTTTCTTTGAAATGTAAAGTAATAAATTTTACAAAAAATATTTATAGAGAAAATATTCTCTATAAAGGTAAGAAAATTATTTGATTTTTTTATTTTTATCAGTTTATGATTGTATATTATTTGACTGACAAAAAATATAAAAACAGAAAATTTATTTTATAGCTATGGTAAAAGTAGGTACTTTTAATTTTCTGTAGCATTTTCTTTAATTAGTTTTGACAAATTAACTTATTATAGAATATTAAAGTGATATAAGTACTTAATTCCAAATAAAAAAAGTTAATAAAATGCTTTGAAAAATTAAAAAATAGGTATATAATAATAAAAAATTGAAAGGTGGAATATAAATGAACTTAAGTGAAAATTATAAATATATGATTAGAATTCTAGATGGAAAAGAAAAATATGAAGGAAAGGAATATGATAAGGTAATTGAAAAATATTTATATACTTCTCTGTCTAAGTTAGAAGAGAAAAAAGAAGAATTGAAATTAAAACACCCAGACAAAGAAATAGAAATAAGGGAGAAAAAGGAAAAAAAGTGGGAAAGAATAATGCTAAAAAAATAGATTAAGAATTATGAGAAAGTATTTAATAAAATTAGAAAACAACAATATTTATTTATAGAAGAAAAATATTTTAAAAGAATTAGATTCAGTTTTAAATTTTGCTTTTTAATTAAAATAAAATAGAAGAATTATAGTAAAAGGAGATAATAATGAAATTTTCTTATGTAGATGAAGGTAAAGGAGAGGTTCTTGTATTTGTTCATTCGTATCTTTGGGATAAAGAGATGTGGAAACCTCAAGTAGAAGAGTTAAAAAAAGATTTTAGATGTATTGCAATTGATCTTCCAAATCATGGAGAATCAAAAAATATTAATGAAAGTTTTTCATTAAGAGAATTAGCCAAGGAAATTTCCATTTTTTTAAAGGGAATGAAGATTGAAAAATATACTTATATAGGTCTTTCTGTAGGAGGAATGCTGGCACCATATATTTATGATTATGATAAAGATAGAATAAATAAAATGATAATTATGGACTCTTATGTTGGAGAAGAGCCACTAAAAACAAAAGAATTATATTTTTCTATGTTAGATACAATAGAAAAAGCTAAGTTTGTTCCAGATATCCTTATTGAAAAGATTGCACCAATGTTTTTTAGTCCTTTTATAGATAAAACAGGTATGTTGTACAAGTCATTTGTTGAAAATTTAAAAATGATACAAGGAGAAAGAGTTGAAGGAATAGTTAAATTGGGAAGAGCAATTTTCGGAAGAGAAGATGCTTTGAATGTTTTGAGTGAAATAGAAAAGCCAACATATTTTATAGTAGGTGAGTATGATATTCCAAGACCATATAATGAATCTGTAGAAATGGCTACTTATATAAAAAATTCTAAAGTAATAAAAATAAAAAATGCAGGACACATTTCTAATTTGGAAAATGTTGAAGAAACAAACAAAATATTGGCAGATATTTTGAAATAAAATAATGTGGAATATGATTAAAAGGTAAAGAAGCTTTTAAGTGAGAATAATATAATTTTTGAATTATTTTATTCAGCTGAATAGCTTCTTTTTTATTTTATTAAAAAGTGGATTTTAATAACAAACAAATAAATTATAAAAATATTACAAGAATTTTGTATACATTTTCAAAAAAAATCGTATACAAACATTGAGAACAGATAAATTATTTATAGAATTTGTCGTAATTATAAACATATGATTTTATATATGGTAGTTATGGATTGTATACAAACGTTATATTTTTAATTACTAAAAAAATAGACTATAATCATATTAATACATAGAAATTAAATATCTTTTAAACCTAATTTTGTGTCAAACAAAAATATCAAAGTTTAAAGGAAGCAGGAGGAAAGTATGGGGACAAGTGAGAGTTCAGAATTAAAAAGAGAAATAGGAGTATTTGGTGGTATCAGTATTATTGGTGGAATAATGATAGGAGCAGGAATTTTTTATATAGGTTCTTATGTTTTGATGAGAGTAGGAATGAATATTGGATTAGCACTAATCTGCTGGCTGATAGGAGGGCTTATAAGTCTGATGGGAGGTTTGTGTTTTGCTGAATTGGGAAGTATGATGCCCAAGGCAGGAGGTACTACAGTATACTTAAATGAAGCTTATCACCCAATAGTTGGATTTATGTCTGGAATGTCATCGTGTTTGCTTGCAGGACCTGGATCGATAGCAGGACTTTCAATAGCTTTGATTGTATCTTTCAGAACTTTTTTTACTATAAGTGATGTAGGAGTAAAGGTTTTGGCAGTAATGCTGATAATTTTTCTTACTATATGCAATTGTTATGGAGTAAAAAAAGCTTCACTATTGCAAAATGTGTCGATGGTAGCAAAATTGATACCAATTCTTTTAATTATGATATCAGCTTTGTTTATGGGAAATATTTTTCCAGATGTTTCATTATCTACAGTAAATGAAGCAGCTCAAAGTACAGGAAGAAGTGTTATAGGTATGATAGCTTTTGCTGTAGTTGCAACTTTGTGGGCATACGATGGATGGCAGAATTTAAATTCTCTGGCAGAAGAAATAAAAGAGCCTCAAAGAAATCTACCTTTGTCATTGGCAATTGGAATTGGTGGAGTAATAATACTGTATATGTTATTTAATTTTTCTATATTCCGTGTTCTTCCAATGGAGGATATTAAAAATATGATTGCTAAAGGTGATTATTATTTAGGTACAGAAGTAGCTAGGAGAATATTTGGAAATACAGGAGCAATAATAGTTGTTGTAGGAATGATATTGGCTATTTTCGGTTCATTAAATGGATTGATATTATCAGGACCACGTATTTATTATGCTTTGGCAAGAGAAGGGCATTTCTTCAAGATGTTTTTAAATGTACATCCAGTATATAAAGTTCCAACAAATGCAATAATAGCTCAAGCAATAGTTTCAATAACTCTTGTATTGTCACGTAATTTGGAACAACTGGCTACTCTAGTTGTATTTACTGGAATGATTTTTAAGCTTTTGACAATATTATCGGTTGTAGTATTTCGTAAAAAATATCCAAATATGGAACGTCCATATAAGGTAATAGCTTACCCTGTAACAGTTATCATAACATCTTTGGTATTTTTAGGATTGATATTGAATAATCTTGTAAAAGATCCAGTAAACTCTATCTTGAGTTGTGTAGTTCAAATATTTGCAGTAGCTTTATATATGTATTTTGATAGAAAAATTAAAAAAGAAAAAATAGATACAGAAGCATAGCATATATATTTTATAATACAAGGAGGCAGAAATGGAAACATTATTTTATAATGCAAAAGTGTATTTAGAAAGAGAAAAATTTGCTGAGGCAGTTTTAGTAAAAGAAGGGTTGATATCAAAAGTAGGAACAAGTGAAGAACTTTTAAAAATAGCACAGAAAGACTGTAAAAAAATAGATTGTCATGGAAAAACAATAATCCCCGGATTAAATGATTCTCATATGCATTTGTTAGTATTGGGAGAATCACTTCAGACAGTAAAACTTACGAACAGTAAATCTGTAGATGAAATAATAGAAAGATGTAGGAAGTTTATAAAAGAAAATCCTGAATTATCAAAGAATGGAGTCTTTGCAATTGGTTGGAATCAAGATTTATTTGAAGGAGATAAGAGAATACCTAACAGACATGATGCTGATAAAATATCTACAGAAATTCCAATTATTTTAAGAAGAGTATGTGGACATTTGATGGTTTCAAATACTAAAGCTATAGAAATGCTTGGAATAGATGGGAATTCTGAACAGTTTGAAGGAGGTACATTTGAAATAGGTGAAGATGGATATCCAAATGGAATATTTACTGAAAATGCTTGCCGTCAACTGAGAAAAGTTATTCCGGAATTTTCTTTGGAAGATAGGGAAAGAATGGCAGTAGAAGCCATGAAACATGCTGTTTCTTTTGGGGTAACAAGTGTACAGAGCAATGATTTGGGAGCAGTTGTTTTAGGAGAAAAGGATAAATATTTTAAAATGTTCCGTAAAATCTATGAAGAAGGTAAAGGACTTCTTCGTTACCATCATCAAATAACTTTTCAATCACCAGAAGAGTTAAAAAATTATGCAGAAAATGGAGAACTTACAAAAGGAAACTATCCAGAAGATTCATGGGTAACATTAGGGCCACTAAAATTATTCAAAGATGGAAGTCTGGGTGCCAGAACAGCAATGCTGGAAAATGATTATGCTGATGATCCAGGAAATCGTGGAGAAGAAAGATTTGATGAAAAATATATTGAAGAACTTTGCAAAGCTGCTGATGAGAATGGAATACAGGTAGTTACACATGTAATAGGCGATGCTGCAGTAAATAGTGTTATGAAAACATATGAGAAACTTATAAAAAATGGAAAAAATCCTTTACGCCATGCTTTAATTCATTGTCAGATAACTAATAAAGCAATGTTGGAAAATATAGCTAAAAATAATGTTCTGGTAATGTATCAGCCAATATTTTTAGATTATGATATGCATATTGTAGAATCGAGATGTGGAAAAGAACTTGCTTCTACATCATATGCTTTTAATACTTTAGATAAATTAGGAGGTAAAATTTCCTATGGAACAGATTGCCCAGTAGAAGGCTGCAATCCTTTTCCAAATATATATTGTGCAGTAACTCGTAAAGATTTAAAAGGGAATCCAGAAGGTGGATTCTATCCAGAAGAATGTGTAGATATATATACAGCAGTTGATGCTTATACAGAAGGAAGTGCCTACGCAGAATTTATGGAAAATAAAAAAGGAAGAATCAAAGAAGGATTTTATGCAGATATGGTTATATTAGATAAGGATATATTTACAGTAGATTCTTCTGAAATAAAGGATATCCAACCTATATTAACTATGGTTGGTGGAAAAGTAGTATATGAAAAAAAATAATATGAAGATAGTGAAATTTGAATAAAGAAAATTATAAAAAATTTCCTAAATGATCAATATCCTGTTAAGGGGACAATAAAATAAAAGAGTGGGTAAATGGTTTGAGTTTGGTATTCTACTGGATTCAAACCATTTTGTTTTTTGGGTTTCTTCATTGTTGTAAAAGTCTATATAATTTTTTACTATTTCAATTGTTGTTTCAATGTTTTAAAAATATTTTGAACTACTCTAGCTGTGGAAGTAATAAGAACTACTAAATAGTTTACCAATATAAAATATTATTTATAAATATTTTCTACTTAAATAGTCCTTAAAAAAGGCTATTCAATTAGTAAATGAAAAACTTATTTTAGTTTTTTTTTCTGAAATTTAAAAATAAATATTTTATAATTTGAAAAAAACTGATATATTAGAATTGAAATAAACTTATTTTGATTTAAAAAGTGGGAGGGATTATGAAAAAATTATTAATTTTATTTTTTGTTATACTGAATCTATCAATACTAGGAAGAGAAGTAGATATGGAACAACTGAAAGCTCAAAATGACATTATGTATATAAATGGAGAAAAGGAAGCTTTTACAGGAATAGCAAGAACATACTTTGATAATGGAAATATAAAAGAAGAAATAGAATTCAAAAATGGAATGAAAGATGGAACTTCAAAAGAGTATGCTAGAAATGGAAGTCTTAGAGAAGAAGCAGAATTTAAAAATGGAGAGGTCAATGGAATTCGTAAAATATATTATGATAGTGGAAAGTTATCGCTTTCTCAAGAATGGAAAGATAATGAGATAAATGGTATATCAAAAGACTATTATGAAAATGGAAATTTAAGTTATGAAAGTATAGATATCAATGGTAAGAAAGATGGATTTATTAAATTTTATTATGAAGATGGGACTCTTGAAAGAGAAACAAGTTTTAAAATGGGAATACAAGATGGTCCAACTAGAACATATTTTGAAAATGGACAGCTTTCTTCAGAAGGGAATTATAAAAATAATATACAGGAAGGTAAATATAAAGAATACTATGAAAATGGAAATATAAGACTTACAGGTCAATACAAAAATGGGGAAAGAGTTGGAAAGTGGATAGAATATCATCAGAATGGAAAAGTAAGCAGGGAAAAAATATATGATGAAAATACAGATGAAGAGAAAAAAACAGAAGGAAAAAAGCAGATTCCTCCAACTGTGGAACTAGAGTATAATGAAAAAAAATCAAAATATTGTTTGAAAGGTAAAAACACTCCATATACTGGAGAGGTAAAAACATTTTATGACAATGGAAACACAAAGAGTCTAAATATATATAAAGATGGAATTGAAGTACATTCATGGTTATATAGTTATTTTCAAAATGAAAAAATAGAAGTGGAAGATACTAAAAATGGGGATATATCAGAAAGAAAATTATATAATCATAAAGGAGGAGTAAGTTATCATTCCATACAAAACACCAAAGAAGATAGAGGAGAAGATAGAATGTACTATGAAAATGGACAATTGAAAAATATAGCAAGATATGTAGGATTGACTTTTCAATTCAGAAAAAAAGAGGGGCTTCAAGAAGAATATTATGAGAATGGAAAACTAGAACTAAAGGCTGAATTTAAAAATGGAACTCATAATGGAAAATATGAGGAATACTATAAAAATGGAAATTTATATAAAAAGGGACAATGTAAAGATGGAGAAAAAATTGGATATTGGGAATTTTATTCAGAAGATGGTAAACTGAAAGATAAAAGAAATTATTAAATATTTTTTAAAATAGAAAGGTTGAAATTATGATAGATTTGAAAATATTTCTAATATTGTTTTTGATTCTTCTCATTCTTGTAATACTACTGATAATTAAAGCAAAAAGAGAAAGAAAAGAGGAAGAATATAAGAAATTTGATTATGATGAAGAGGAAGAAAAAAATAAAAAGATATTGAAGAGAATACTTTTTTTAATAATTGTAGGGGGAAGTGGTATATTTTTTTATTCCAATAGATTTTTAATACAAAATAGAACTTTAATTTTTTTCAAAGAGGTAAAAAGTGACAGGCAACAAAAAATAAATTTAAAAAAAGAGTTAGAAAGAGAGTTAGAAAAAGAAGAAATTTCTGAGGAGCTTGTTTTTTCTATAGATGATATTAAATACACTGAAATAGGAAAAGATATTGATATGTTAGATATTCTTCAACAGCCTTATATAAATCAAGGAATTTTTTATGAAGATACAGACAAAATTTTAGAAAAAAGAAAAACTGAAGATAGAGAATATTTATATAATATAAAAGGAAAAGGAAGACAGTATACTGGGGAACTAACAGAAAAGATAAAGAATAATAAAATTAAAATTTCTAAGTATATAAATGGTTTTTTGATGGAATACAGAATTTATGATAACGAGATTAAAGATAAAAATCTGGTACAAATAAAAAGATACTATAAAAGTGGAAATGAAAGATTAGAAGTACTATATGAAAATGGTCAGATAGTACAGGTAAAAGAAAGTTATGATAAACAGGGATCGGAAAATTACAAGAGAATAACCTCATATAAAAATGGAAAGAAAGATGGAAAGGAATCGTTCTGGGATAATGATGGAAGAAAAATAAAAAATTAAAGAATAATTATAGTATGGTTTAAAAACATATGAATAGGTTAAATGGTGTGTACATTTTAACCTATTTATTTTTTGGAGTGTATAAATTTTAGAGAAAAACAGCAATTTTAGAAAAATATAAGATAAAATATTGATAATATACTATGGCATAAAAATTGCTTTATTATTAAAATATAAAAATTTTATTATATTAAAGGAGAGAGTATGAAATATTGTTTTGATGAAAAAATTGATAGAAGTAAAAATCACTCAGCTAAATGGGCAGAGTTAGGAAAAAAATTTGGAACAGATGATTTATTCCCAATGTGGATTGCAGATATGGATATAAAAACAGCTCCTGAAATAGTTCAAGCAATGAAGGAAAAAGTAGAACAGGAAATTTTTGGATATGTCTATAGACCAGACTCATATTATAAAAGTGCAGCAGAATGGTTGGAGAGAAGATTTGGATATAAAATATCAGAAAAAACTCTTATTCATAGCCCAGGAGTAGTTCCAAGTCTTTCTATTCTTGTAAAACTTATGACTAATGAAGATGAAAAAATATTGATACAAACACCAGTATATTATCCATTTGCTGAAACTATAAAAGATAATAACAGAACTCTGGTAACAAATGAACTGGTAAGAGATGAAAATGGATACTATACAATGAATTTTGATGATTTAGAAGAAAAACTTTCTGATGAAAAAGTAACTTTATTTATCTTATGCAGTCCTCATAATCCAGTAGGAAGAGTATGGAAAAAAGAAGAATTAGCAAAAGTAGGGGAATTATGTCTGAAATATAATGTAAGAATAATAGCAGATGAAATTTGGAGAGATATTATCATGCCTGGAGTAGTTCATACACCTATGGCTTCTATAAGCAAAGAAATAGAAGATATTACTGTAACTTGTTTTTCTCCAACTAAAACTTTTAACATAGCAGGATTGCAAGCTTCATTTGCAACATTCCCTAGAAAAGAGGAATTGGAAAGATTTGATCGTGAACTGGGAATACTTGATATAAAAAGAAATAATCCATTTAGTTTAGTAGCTTTTGAAACTGCCTACACTAAATGTGATGAATGGGTAAATCAATTAAATGAATTTTTAAGTAGCAATATGGATTATGCAATAGATTTTATAAAGAATAGAATTCCAGAAGTAAAAATCTGCAAAGCAGAAGGGACATATCTATTATGGCTTGATTTTTCATCTTTAGGCTTTACAAAAGAGGAATTATCAGAATTTATGAAAAGAGAAGCTAAAGTAGCAATGGACGATGGATATTGGTTTGGAGATAATGGGATAGGATATGAAAGAATGAATATTGCATGTCCTAGGTATATGCTGGAAGAAGGATTGACAAGAATAGAGAAAGCAGTAAAATCTTTGAGAAAATAAAAGGATAAAAAAATTAATAAAATAGTAGAATAATACTGAGGGTAACTAGAAAATAAATTTTAGAAGTTTAGAAATTAGAAAGATTTATACAATTAATGAAGTAGATAAAACGTGAAAAACAGTATGTTTGAGTAAAACGAGTTTCCAGCAATTAAGCAGTTAGAATTTTAACTGCCATAATTACTGAGATGCAACAATGGAACCGTTATAATTCTTCATCTGTCTTCTATGTTTTAAGAACAAAATTAATAATAAATTTTTCTACTGGAAAAGTTCTAAAATTATATTATATATGATAGTTACTCTCTTTTTTTAATAAATTTTGAATCATTGAGATAAGAATGATACAATAGAAATATAATAATATAAAAAGTTGAGGGGTGGAAATGAGAAAAAAAGTAGCAATAGTGACTAATGCAAAAGAAGTAATAAGTGCATATGCAACTCAGATAAAAACTCTTTTTGGAGATCTGGTAGAAACAGAGCTGTATAACTTTGAAGATGGAAGTGCAAAAAATATAAGTAAGACAGATCTTTATCTTATATCTACCAGTGCTTGTGAATTTTTTGATGATAAATTTTTGAAAAATAAAAATGTGGTAATATGCGATTTAACTATAACAAAAGATAAACTTGAATTTCTTAAAAAATTTCCTGAAAGAACAAGAGCAGTGCTATTCAATGTAACAGTAAAAATGACATATGAAACTATTTCCTGTCTGTATCATTTAGGGGTAAATAATATTGAACTGCTTCCTGGATATCCACAGATGGAAGAATTACCTGATACTTCAATAATAATAACACCAGCAGAAACAGCTTTGATACCTGAAAAATATTCAGATAGAGAAATAATTGACATAGGACATAGAGTACTTGATGCTAATACTATAATAGAAATAGCTTTAAAACTAGAATATGAACATATACTTTATTATAAGGAAATAAAAGAATACTTGAAAACAGTGGCTTCAAATGATTTCAGCCTCAATGAAATATTGGAGAAAGCTACAACGGCAGAAAGCCAGCTTCAGATATTATTAAAAACTATGGACATAGGGATAGTAGCTGTAGATAAAGATAATTATGTATGTGCCTGTAATGAGGGAGCAGAAAAAATTTTAAACAGAAAAGCCAGTACACTTCTTGGAGAAAAAGCAGATATTCTATTTCCATCGATACCTTTTGCTGAAGTAAAGAAGAACAAAAAAGAGATAAAATCAAAGTTAATAAAAATAAATGAGCAGCCTATAAATTTAAACATAACTCCAATAGTAAGAACTGCTAACTATATGGGGGCTTTTGCTTTTATCCAAAAGTTCCAAGATGAAGAATTGAAGCAGCAGGAATTAAGAAGACAGTTGATGAATAAAGGTCATGTGGCTAAGTATAATTTTGATGATATAATTGGAGATTCTATCCAGATATTGAAAATAAAAGATATTGCCAAAAAAATGTCAAAAACTAATGCAGCAATATTAATAACTGGTGAAAGTGGTACTGGAAAAGAATTATTTGCACACTCTATACATAATTGTTCAGAGAGAAAAGATGCACCATTTGTAGCTATAAATTGTGCAGCTATACCAGAAAATCTTTTGGAAAGTGAACTTTTCGGATATGAGGAAGGGGCTTTTACAGGAGCAAAAAAAGGTGGAAAGATAGGACTTTTTGAATTTGCTCATATGGGGACACTATTTCTTGACGAAATTGAGGGAATGAGTCCTCTGCTTCAAATAAAATTATTAAGAGTGATTCAAGAAAAGGAAATAATGAAGATAGGAGGAGATAAGGTAATAAAAATAGATGTCAGACTTATTGCAGCTACAAATGAAAATCTTAAATCTTTGATGAAAGAGGGAAAATTTAGAAAAGACTTATATTATAGAATAAATACTCTTCCTATAATGATACCTCCTCTTAGAGAAAGAAAAGAAGATATATCACTGCTTATGAATAAATTTATAAAAGAAACTGGGGGAGAATTTAGATTTTCTAGAAAGGCAAAAGAGGCCTTTGATTTCTATAACTGGGAAGGAAATATAAGAGAAATGAAAAATTATGCTGAGTTTTTCTCTTATCTGGATAAAGAAGTAATAGAATATGAAGATCTTCCAGCAGCTATAACCGATTACTTTGAAGAAGAATATCAAAAAGATGTTAATATAAAATCTGAAATTAGTGATGAGGAAAAATTAAGAAGAAAAGCTGGAAGAAGGTATGACAGTTATTTTTTTATTTTAGAAAAGATAAAAGAAAGCAACATGAAAGGAAAATCTTCTGGAAGAAAAGCTCTGGCAGAAGAATGTCATAAAAATGATATTTCCCTATCTGAACAGGAAATAAGAAAAATCTTAAAAAATTTAGAAGAACTTGGTTTTATAGAGATATATAAAGGAAGAAAAGGAAGCATTCTTTCAGATAAGGGAAGAAAATTTATAAAATAAATAGGCAGAAAAAGGGTAAATGGGTTTTTCTATTCAACCTTTTTATTTTTTAAAAAAGAATAAAATTGAAAATATATGTTCTTATTTAGATTAAATAACTCTTTGAAATTTTTTATTTTTTTGGCATAAAAATTGCTTTTATAATCAGCAATAAAAAATAAAATTAGGAGGTTCAATTATGATTATTGTAATAGGAAGTAATTTATGTTCGGATACTATGGGAGCAGTAGCAAGATTAAAAGAGGAAGGGAAAGAATTTGAATTTCATGATATCTCAGCTAGTCTGGAGAATCTAAAAGAATATCTTGAACTTAGAGAAAAAAGCCCTCTGTATGTTCCAGTAAAAGCAGAAGGAAGAATAGGAATACCTTGTTTTATAACTGAAGATGGAACTGAAACTATGGATTTAGATGCTGTATTGAAAAAATAAGGAGGAAAAAATGCAAAAAAAATTAAATTTAGCTAATTTCCCAACTAAGATAGAAAGATTAGAAAAAATTTCAAAGGAATCAGGAGTAAATATTTACATAAAAAGAGATGATCAGACAGGATCAGAAATATCAGGAAATAAAATAAGAAAACTGGAATATTCTATATATGAAGCACTGGAAAACGGGTGTGATACACTAATTACCTGTGGAGGTATCCAGTCTAATCATGCAAGGGCAACAGCTGCTGCTGGAATAAAACTTGGTATGAGGGCAATACTTGTACTTAGGTCTGATGAAACACCAGAGATGGAAGGAAACTATTTTCTTGATAAAGTAATAGGAGCAGATGTAAGAATAATATCAAGTGATGATTACCGAGAAAGAAGAATGGAAATTATGGAGAAAATCAAAGCTGAATCTGACGCTGAAGGACATAAAGCATATATTATTCCAGAGGGAGCCTCTAATGGAATAGGAAGTCTTGGATATTATTCGGCTATGAAAGAAATCAAGGAACAAGAAGAAGAACTTGGAATAAAATTTGATAGAATAGTCACAGCAGTGGGTTCAGGAGGAACTTATGCAGGTCTGTGCATGGGAAATGCTGAATTCTTTAATGGAGAGAAAAAAGTTACTGGATTTAATGTATGCGATGATGCAGAGTTTTTTAAAAAGAAATCTGAAGAAATAATAGAGGAAGCTCAGAAGTATTTAGATAAAAGTATCATTATAAAAGCAGAAGAGATGGATATAATAGATGGGTATGTAGGAATAGGATATGCACAGAGTAGAGATGAAGAATTAGAATTTATTCAGAAGACTGCTAAAAAAGAAGGAGTAATATTTGATCCAGTATATACTGGAAAAGCTATGTATGGAATGATGAATGAAATAGAAAAAGGAACTTTTAAAAAAGGTGAAAATGTACTATTTATCCATACTGGAGGGCTATTTGGAATATTCTCTAAAAGAAATCAATTTAAATTCTAAAATTAAAGAATAGAAAAAATTAAAGAATAGAAAAAGTTAGAGTATAAAACAACATAAAAGGAGAAAGATAATGGCAGAAAATAAGAAAAAAAGTGTATGGGAAGCATATAGATTTTCCATTATACTAGTGGGGGCTATATTAATAGGAAGTCTAATTGGAATAAAAATGGGACCAAGGGCATCTATGTTTAAGCCTTTAGGAGATCTTTTCATAAATGGAATGTTTATGGTAGTGGTCCCATTAGTTTTTGTTACAATAAGTGGTTCAATATCAGCTATGAGTGATATGGCAAGATTGGGAAAAATATTAAAAAGTTTGTTGCTTGTATTTGTTTCAACTGGTGCAGTAGCTGCTGTACTTATACTTATTACAGTAAATATTTTTCCACCTGCAAAGGGAGTGGTACTCAGCATGCCTGCAGCTGAAGCGTTGAAACCTTTCTCTACAGGAAGTCAGATAGTTTCAGCACTTACAGTTACAGATTTCCCAGAACTTATTTCAAGAAAAAATATGCTTCCATTAATATTATTTTCACTGGTATTTGGAATGTGTGTAAATGCAATAGGAGAAAAAGGAAAGGTAATAGCTGGAGGACTTGAAGCATTATCAGAAGTTTTTCTAAAAATAATTGGTTTATTAATGTATTATGCCCCTATAGGACTTGGAGCTTATTTTGCTGCCTTAGTGGGAGAACATGGAAAAGAACTTATTGGTTCTTATGCAAGAGCATTGGCAATATACTATCCATTATGTTTTGTATATATGGCTACTGCTTTCCCTGTATATGCATATATTTCCGGAGGAATGAACGGAATAAAAGCTTTGAAGCATGTAATATCTCCAGCAGTTACAGCAGTAGCTACTCAAAGCAGTATAGCTACACTGCCAGTAAATTTAGAAGCCTGTGAAAATATAGGTGTACCAAAGGATATAAGAGAGATAGTACTTCCAATAGGAGCAACTGCACATATGGACGGAACTGTACTTAGTACTATATTGAAAATATCTTTTCTCTTTGGAATATTTCAGATACCATTTGCAGGTGTAGGAACTTATGTAAGTGCAATAATGCTTGCAATAGCTGGAGGAGTAGTAATGTCAGGAGTTCCAGGAGGAGGACTTATTGGAGAAATGCTGATAGTAACTATGTATGGTTTTCCACCAGAAGCATTTCCTATAATAGCTACAATCGGATATCTTGTTGACCCACCTGCTACAATGATAAATGCAAGTGGAGATACATTAGCATCAATGCTTGTAACTAGATTTGTAGAAGGAAAAGACTGGATGAAAAGAAACTTAGGATAATAGATACCCTGAATATGGGAGCTGTTATAAATTGATGATTTTTAATCATTGATTTGGGCAGCTCCTTTTTATAATTTGACATTTATAAAATAATAATTTGCAGGTATAGGATGAAATAATTTCTATTTAAAAATCTGGTATTTATAAAATAGTAAGTTTATCAAACTTCTCTTTTCCTGTATATTCAAATAAATTTTCTACAATATTTCCTACTTTATCTCTAGCAAATTTTTCTTGCTTTAATGTATTTTCATATAAAAATTCATGATATTCAAAAATATAATAAAACATTAATTTATAAGTATAAGTATAGGATAAAATAATTACTATTTAAAAATCGAAATAGTAATTTACAAATATAAGATGAAGTAATTTTTATTTTAAAATTTAGTATTCGCAAAATAATTGTTTACAAGTGCAGTGGGAGTTAATTGCTAATTTTAAAATCTGACACTGGAGAATTGAAAATATATATATAAATCTGAATTCAGATTAAAAAAAATTAAAAAAATTCTTGACTTGGAGTTAACTCGAGGTGTTAAAATTATAAAAAATAGATAAAGAAATTTAGAAAATAAAAAAGAAATTTAAAAGTAGAAAAACTCATATTTATAAGATTGACAATTGGATAAATAAGGGGGAAGATATAAAAAAGGAACATTGATTTTTGTGGCAGTAACAGTATTGATAATAGATAATTTTATTTTAAGAATTTAATATCACAGACAAAAGGAGAGGTTGAAATGGAACAGAAAAAATTGGGATTTGGATTTATGCGTCTTCCATTATTAAACAAGGAAGATCCTGAAAGTATTGATTTTGAACAACTGAAAAAAATGGTAGATGTGTTCTTGGAAGAAGGATTTACTTATTTTGATACTGCATATATGTATCATAATTTTAAAAGTGAAATTGCTTTGAGAGAAACTCTGGTAAAACGTCATGACAGAAAAACTTTTACAGTAGCTTCAAAGCTTCCTACTATGCTTTTAAAAACTCAGGAAGATGTGGAAAGAATATTTAATGAACAATTAGAAAAATGTGGAGTAGAATATTTTGATTATTATCTGCTTCACAATTTAGGAGTAACAAATTATGAAACAGCTGAAAAATTTGATGCCTTCAATTTTGTTCTGAAGAAAAAAGCAGAGGGAAAAGTTAAAAAGGTAGGATTTTCATTCCATGATACAGCTGACTTATTGGATAAAATATTGGCTGCACACCCTGAAATGGAATTTGTACAGCTCCAGATTAATTATTTAGATTGGGAAACTGAAAGTATTCAATCAAGAAAATGTTATGAAGTAGCTAAAAAATATAATAAACCTGTTATTGTAATGGAACCGGTGAAAGGTGGAGTTCTGGCAAATGTTCCAGAAAAAGCAGAGAAAATATTCAAAGAATATGCTCCGGATATGTCAGTTGCCTCTTGGGCAGTTCGTTTTGCTGCAAGTCAGAAAGATGTAATGATGGTATTGAGTGGTATGTCTGAAATGTCACAGCTTCTGGATAATATAGGATATATGAAGGACTTTAAACCTCTTACACCAAAAGAACAGGAGATAGTGGATAATGTAGTTAAAATAATTTCTGAATCTATAGCTATTCCTTGTACAGCGTGTCAATATTGCGTAGATGGATGTCCTAAAAAAATAGCTATTCCAAATTATTTTTCTTTATATAATAATGAAAAACAATCAGCAGTAAGAACTGGATTTTCTATACAGAAAGCATATTATGCAAATCTTACTCAGGTTCATGGAAAAGCATCTGACTGTATAGGATGTAAAAAATGCGAAAAAGCCTGCCCTCAGCATATTGAAATTGTAAAATTTTTAAAAGTTGTAGCAGAAACATTTGAATAAAATTCTAACTACTATGAGGCTGCTTTAAAAAAATTATTTAAAAGAATGAAGGAGATAAAATGGAAACACATGAAATATTATCAAAGTTAAAGGAAGATAAAATTTCTATAGAAGAAGCAGAACTCTTGCTGCGCAGACAGCCTTTTGAAGAAATGGGATTTGCCAAGCTGGATACTCATAGAAAAATCAGATCAGGATTTTCAGAAGTAATTTTCTGCAGTGGAAAAACTGATGAACATCTTTTAAAAATATTCGGCAGATTGTATGAAGAAGATGGTGAAGTCCTTGGAACAAGGGCTTCAAAACATCAATATGATATTATAAAAGAAGTATACCCAGAAACTGAATATGATGAAGTGTCGCATATAATAAAAATAGAAAAAAAAGATAAGAAGAAAACAGGAAAAATAGTTGTCTGTTCTGCTGGAACGGCAGATATTTCTGTAGCAGAAGAGGCAGCCAAAACAGCTGAATTTTTTGGCTCAAATGTTGAAAGAGTTTATGATGTGGGAGTAAGCGGAATACATAGGCTGTTGTCAAAACTGGATATTATTCAAAGTGCAAACTGTGTTATAGCAGTGGCAGGAATGGAAGGTGCATTGGCAGGGGTTTTGGGTGGACTGGTAGATAAACCTGTAATAGCAGTTCCTACATCAGTAGGTTATGGAGCTAATATGAAAGGGCTTTCTGCTCTGCTGACAATGATAAATTCATGTTCTAATGGAATAGCAGTGGTTAATATTGACAATGGTTTTGGTGCCGGCTATATAGCAACGCAAATCAACAGATTAGGAGAGAAAAGATGAAAAATACATTATATTTAGAATGTTATAGTGGAATCAGTGGAGATATGACAGTAGCTGCATTGCTGGATTTGGGTGCTGATAGGGAAGTATTGGAAAAAGCATTAAAAACTCTTCCAGTGGAAGGATTTGAAATTAAAATCAGCAGGGTAAAAAAATCAGGACTGGATGTATGTGACTTTAGTGTTATTCTGGATAAGGAGCATGAAAATCATGATCACGATATGGAGTATCTTCATGGAAGCCATAAACATGGAGAGGAAGAACATACACATGGAGAAGATGAAGCTCATCAGCACAGCCATATACATCTTCATGAAAAATCTCACGATCATGGGCATGTATATCTTCATGAACATTCTCACCACCATGAACATAGAAATTTAAGCGAAATATTACATATTATTAGTCATGCGGATATTACCCCAAGAGCTAAAGAAATGGCAGAGAGAATTTTTACTATACTGGCAGAAGCAGAAGCAAAGGCTCATGGAACAGAGCTTGATGAGGTACATTTTCATGAAGTGGGAGCAGTGGATTCCATTGTTGATATAGTGGCAGTGGCCGTATGTCTGGATAATCTGAATATTACAGATGTAATAGCAACTGAATTGTGTGAAGGGCATGGATTTGTAAGGTGTCAGCATGGAATAATACCAGTTCCTGTACCAGCAGTAGTCAATATAGCTGAAAAGCATAAATTATCTTTACGTATTACAGATACAGAGGGGGAGCTTGTAACACCTACAGGAGCAGCAATAATAGCAGCTGTAAGGAGTATGGACAAACTTCCTAAAAAATTCTCTATTGAAAAAATAGGAATAGGTGCAGGGAAAAGAAATTATGACAGACCAAGTCTGTTAAGAGCTATGCTGATAAAAGATAAAACTTTTGAAGACAATCAGATCTATAAATTAGAAAGCAACATAGACGACTGTACTGGAGAAATGCTTGGATATGTAATGGAATTATTGTTTAAAGCCGGAGCAAGGGATGTTCACTATATACCAGTTTACATGAAAAAGAATCGTCCTGCCTATCAGTTGAACGTTGTATGTCTGGAAAAAGATATAGAAATTTTGGAAAATATAATTTTTGAGGAAACTACTACAATAGGGATAAGACGTATTCCAGTAGAAAGATCAGTTCTGAAAAGAAGAATTGAAAAGATAATGACATCTCTTGGAGAGGCAGAAGTGAAGATTTGCCTTTTAAAGGAAAAAGAAAAAGTATATCCAGAATATGAAAGTGTTAAAAAGCTGTGTTTACAGCATAAATTAAATTTTCAGGAAGTGTATCAGCTTATTCAGAGAGAATACAATGAAGCAAAGGAACAAAGATGATTACAAAAGAAGCAAGTATATATAAAGAAAAAAATATATTTCTGCAAAACCTGATGGAGAAATATACAAAGGAAAATGTAGCAGTGGCATTTTCAGGAGGGGTAGACAGCAGTCTTCTTCTCAAAGCAGCTTGTTTGAGTGCTGTAAAAAACGGGAAAAAAGTATATGCAGTTACAATGCACACAACACTTCATACAATGAATGAAATAGAAAGTTCAAAAAAAACTGCTGAAGAAATAGGGGCAGAGCATTTAATAATAAAAGTTGATGAATTGAGAGAAGCTGGAATAGAAAATAATCCAGTGGAAAGATGTTATTTATGTAAGAAATATCTTTTTCAAAAGATACTGGATAAAGCTGAAAGTCTGGGGATAAAAACTGTTTTGGACGGGACAAACGAGGACGATCTTCATCTGTTCAGACCCGGATTGAAAGCATTAAGAGAATTAGGAATAAAAAGTCCATTGGCAGAAAGCGGTTTTACTAAAAGTGATGTAAGAAAACTGGCAGAAGAATATGAACTGTCTGTTTCAAAAAAACCTTCAACACCCTGTCTTGCCACAAGATTTCCATATGGAAGCAGATTGACATATGAGGAAATGCAGAAAGTGGAAAAGGGAGAAAATTTTCTTAAAAATTTAGGATTATATAATGTGAGATTGAGAATACATGGAGATATTGCAAGAATAGAAACAGACAAAGAAGATATAGAAAAAATAGTAAAATACAGAGAAAAAACAATATCTTATTTAAAAAAACTGGGGTATAGATATATCACAATAGATTTAGAGGGATTTCGTTCTGGAAGTATGGACTATTTTTTGGAAAATAAGAGGGAGGAATAATTATGCATATGGCAGATGCATTGATTACACCAACAGTGGCTGGAGCTATGTATATCTGTTCGGCAGCAGCAGCAAAATATTCGATGAAAAAGCTGAGTTTAGAAAATGACCCTAAAAAAATACCATTGATGGGAATAATGGGGGCATTTGTATTTGCAGCCCAAATGATAAATTTTACTATTCCGGGAACAGGTTCTTCAGGACATCTCTGTGGAGGAATGCTTTTGTCGGCAGTACTGGGACCTTATGCAGGTTTTCTGACAATGATAGGAGTGCTGTTTATACAATGTCTTTTATTTGCTGACGGAGGAATACTAGCCTTTGGTGCTAATGTCTGGAATATGGCATTTTATGGGTGTTTTATTGGTGCAATGATTATATGGAGATATACTATGGCAAAAGGGATAACTAAGAAGAAGATTATTCTGGCTTCCATAATTGGTTCTGTTGTGACTTTACAGCTTGGAGCTTTCTCTGTAACTTTGGAAACACTGGCTTCAAATATCACAGAACTTCCCTTTGCAGTTTTTGTTTCAGCTATGCAGCCGATTCATCTGGCTATTGGACTGGTAGAAGGATTGATTACAGCCTCAGTACTATGTTTCATATTTGAGGCAAGACCGGAACTTTTATGGGAAAGCCGTGAAAAAGAAGGAAAAGTATCATATAAAAATACAGTGATTATTCTAGCAGCAGCAGCTTCTGTCATAGGGGGACTGTTGTCATTGATGGCTTCATCTCATCCTGATGGACTGGAATGGTCTATTGAAAAAATAGCAGGTTCACCAGAACTTCAGGCTTCAGGAACAGCATATGATATTGCTGAAAAAATACAGGGAGCAACAGCATTACTTCCAGATTATTCATTCAAGGGTTCTGAATCGATGTTTGGAACATCATTTTCAGGGATAATTGGTGGAATTGCAGTGGTAGTCCTATGTATTCTAAGCTGTTATCTTTTCAATTTCTTCAGAGGAAAATCTAAAAATGAGTAAAATAAACGAAGCAATACACACTATACACTATTTGGATAGAATGTCACTGGAAAATAAGTGGATTAATAATATCCATCCACTGGCTAAATTAGTTGTCACTTTTGTATATATCTCTGTTTTGATATCTTTTAATAAATATAATTTAACTGGTCTGGCAGGAATGAGTATATATATAGCAGTTGTTTTTATTTTAGGAAGAATATCATTGAGGCAGAGTATAAAGCAGTTGAGAGGAATAATTATAATTTTATGTATAATAGGGATAGCTAATCCTTTTTTAGATAAAAAGGTTCTTCTTGATATAGGCACAGTAAAAATTACTGGGGGAGTAATATCTATGGCGACATTGATAGCAAAAGGAGTTCTGTCAGTTTTGGCATCCTATTTTCTCATAGCCACTACCTCAATAGAAAATATATGTTATGCTTTAAGGATTATTCATATTCCAAAAATATTTGTTACAGTGGTGCTTTTGATTTACAGATATATCATATTATTTTTAAAAGAAGTTGAAAGAATGACAACAGCATATGAACTTCGTGCCCCAAATCAAAAAGGAATACATATAAAAGTATGGGGTTCTATGGTGGGGATGCTTCTCTTACGGAGCATAGACAGAGCGCAGACAGTTTATGAAAGTATGCTGTTAAGGGGATTTGACGGAGAATTTAAAATGAAATCTTCTGGGGAATCCCTGTTGAA
>OGZE01000029.1_pt1 | contig 106195 bp, 118 predicted proteins | sample 1576731 | NCBI WGS metagenome assembly OGZE01 (sample SAMEA3541503, study PRJEB24748) | human gut metagenome | biome: human gut; feature: human-associated habitat; material: faeces | place: China | collected 2012 | reverse complement strand
AAAGGCTGAAAGCAAATATTACAAGAATTTTTGATGGAAGATTTTTAAAAAGTTCTCTATATTCTTTTTTCTCTTCTTCATTTCTGTCATCAAAATCTATATATGCTATATCATTTATTAAAATTATATTAGCTTTCTCAGTTGCTTTTTTAAATATCTCTAAAACTTTTTTCCACTCTTCAATAGTTAATTTATATCCAGTTGGATTTTGACATGGATCATTTATAATAACTACTACATTATCTTGTTTCTCTGCAAGTTTAAATATTTTTTCAGAAAAATCCTTAAGATCAAATCCACCATTTTCATCAAAAATTGTATAATATTCACAATCTCCTTTTCTTTCAGAAGCCATGAGAATATATGGACTCCATAGCCACTTTGGAAGAAGAAGTGTGTCCCCTTCATTCAGATAATTTTTTACACTATTACTTACTGCTCCTGTTCCTCCTGGAGTTCCTATTACTTCCATATAATGATTTTTAAATTCTTCAGCATAATCATTCCCTAAAATAGATCTTTTCACACTTTCTTTATATTCAGGACTTCCTGTAAATGCTGAAGCATACCCTGCTATTTCTTCTGGTGGCAGTTCTTTATATGTTTCTGTCACTGATTTTAATACAACTAATTTCCCATCTTCATCATAAAGTGATCCTATAGTTGCATTTACTACTTTTTCATCTCCATATTTTTCAGCAGCTTCTTTAGCTTTTTTAGCTATACTGAAGACCTTATCTACTAAATTTCTGTTTTCCATTCCTTTTGCTAACATAAATTTTCCTCCCATATTACATATTTAAAATATTACCAGCCAATTATTCTATTAGAATCCAATGCTTTTAATTCTAAGTTTATTATTTCTGTTCCCTTTAACATAGCTCTTCTCACAACAGTAGCCTCATCTAATACATATTTTTCATTTTCACTTATAGGAAACCTATGGTATCCTCCTCTCACATGTGTTATTGGATAAAATTTCATCCATACTGCTTCATCACTGTATCTTATTCTTTTACTATTTTTAGCAATAATTCTGTCATCTTTTTTATCCTTCATGATATATGCTAAGTCATATTCTGCATATGTTGTTTTTATATATTTTTCATATTTATAAAATATTTCAACTTCATATTCTTCATCTACTGGTACATATTTTATTCTTTCTACAGCTTTTCCATTTACCATTTCAGTAGTAACTACTTTTTTCATTACTCTCCTTATTCTAGTTTCAAAATAACTATCTATACCACTTATTACATTTACTGTAGGAGGTGAATAATAAAAATTGCTCAATGATATATTTAAATCTACATTAGCTTTACTTTTATCATTTACTGTAAAAAGAGGATAAGTTCCTATATTGCTGATAGTATATTTTTTAAAATCATCACTAAAATTTTTCCTTCCTACCAGTGTATTTACTACTAAATTAAATCTTACTCTTGCATTCTCCATACTTTCTGAATATTTTTTATTTATATCTTTTCTATTATCAATATCATATTTTTGAGCTTCTGAATAAAATCCAAATTTTCTAAGTTTATCCTCTATAGTTTCAGCCTGAAATTGATTTCCCAATTTAAAAAAGCTTTCTGCACTTTCTTGTTTTACTTTATTTCTCTCTGCTGGTGGTGGAGTTATAACAGCTATTGAATTTCTGCTTTCTTCTGGCAAAGAATAATATATTTCCTGTACCCTCAAAAGATTTAAAAGAGCTTTTGTATATCCTACAAGATCTCTATTTCTGGTCATATCAAGTTCATCATAATATTCCTTTTCTCCCATTGGATATATAAGCTCAAAAGCATCAAGAGTTCTTCTATCTCTACTATTAGTTTTTAATATATCTGCTAAATTATATAAAGATTTCGTATATTCCCCCTTATCAGCTTCTTTAAATGCTTCTCTTACTTTAAAATATGTACAACCTGTAAAAAGAAATATGATTATAAAGAGATGTATAAGTTTTTTCTTCATTCGTATCCCCCTCATGTTAAAAATAATTATACCATTTTTCTTATAAAATGAAACTATTTTTCTATTTTTTTCTTCTGTATTTTTTTTATCATTTTTAATTGAGGTATAACAGGCATTATTTTATTAAAAAAATATAATATTTTATTTATTTTTCCTGGTATTGAGATTCTTTTTTTTCTCAAATAATCAAAATAACATTTCTCTGCTACCTCTTCTGGAGTTGTAGTATAAAACTTTGCTAACCCTTTAAGTTCTTTATCTACTCCTTTAAAATTTGTAAGAGTAGGACCTGGGCATAATAACATTAACTTTGTTCTTCCTCCTTCTCCCATCAATCCAAATGTAAAGCTATTTACAAAGGACTTTGTGGCATAGTATCCACTCATCAAAGGACCTCCACATTGAAATCCAGCAGTAGAAGATATATTTATTATACCATCAATTTTATTATAAAAATATTTTGTAAATTTAATAACAGCAACAATATTTATATCTATCATCTTTTTTTCATTCTCATAAGGGATATCTTCAAAATAGCCTAATTCTCCAATTCCAGCTCCATTTATTAAAAGATTTATTTCCTCCCCTTCCAGCTCTTTAAAAAATTCATCTATACTTTTTTCATTTCCTAAATCTACATAATATGTATTCAGCCTATCTCTGTACTTTCCCTTTAATTCTTTAAGAATATTTCTATTTCTTCCTACAGCTAATATTTCCCAGCCATTCCTATAAAATATATCTATTAAGGCTTTTCCAATTCCTCCTGTTGCCCCAGTTATCAATACTTTCATTCTTTTTCTCCTTTTAAATAAGCTGTCTATAATAATTATACCTTAATTTCTTGTTAATTTATATATCTAAAATTACATATTTGGTATATCAAAAATAAAACTATATAATTACAACATCTCCCCAGGCAATAAAAAAAGAGAAGATAACAAAATAAAAGCTCTTCCAATTATCTTATCTTTGTTATCTTTCTCTCATAAATTTAAATTATTTATATGTTATTTTTTTCTAAAATTTTCAATGCTTTATATTCTTTCAAAATCATTGTACATGCAAGAGTAAAAGCTAATACATCAGCTATTGGTGCAGCCCACAGCATACCTTTTATCCCAAAATTATAAGATAGAATTATAAGACCTGGTATAAGAAATACTACATCTCGTGAAAGTGAAAGTACAGTGGCTTTCACTGGTTTTCCTATAGATTGCAGAAAAATACTGCTGGCCTTTTGAATACAGCAGAGAAGTATTCCACTAAGATATATACGGAAGCACATATTTGCATATTCATTATAAAGAGCACTTTCACTTCCAAATAATCTTACTATAATATAGGGACAAAATTCAAAGATTAACATAGCTATAAAACCTACTACTATATTTGAAAGAATAACATACTTATAGGTTTTTCTCACTCTTTTATAATTTCCAGCCCCATAATTATATCCTGCAATAGGTTGACCTCCCACTGCTATACCTACTGAAAATGCTATGACTATACCAAATACTTTCATTACAATCCCTATTACTGAAAGGGGGATATCGGTTCCATATTTAGATATTTCCCCATGTAATCCTATCATATTGTTGACTGTACTAATAATCAATACAATAGCAACTTGTGTTATAAAGCTGGAAATACCTAGCTGACAAGTTCTCTGAATTATATCTTTCACAAGTATAAAACTTTCCTTACTAAATTTAAAAGATTTTGGATTTTTAAAATATAATATAGTTACTATACAGGAAGCTATCTGACCTATGATTGTAGCCAATGCTGCTCCCCTCACCCCCATATTAAATACAAATATGGCAACTGGATCAAGAATAAGATTGATAACTGCTCCAATCATTGCAGCAAACATAGAATATTTAGGAGAGCCATCAGCTCTTATCACAGCATTCATACTTGAGGTAAAAATAAAAAAAGGTATCCCCAATAAAATTATATACATATATTCTGAAGCATATTTATAACTTCCTTCAGTTACACCAAATATCTTTAAAATATTATTTCTAAAAACTAATCCTGCCATCATTAAGATTATCCCTATAATACATGTTATTATTATTCCATTTCCTACACATCTATGACTTGTTTCTCTTGAACCACTTCCCAAGGAAATACTGAGCTGTGCTGCTGTTCCATCACCTATAAGCAATGCTATAGCAAGTGCCAAAACAGTAAATGGATACACTACATTGGTTGCAGCATTTCCAAGATATCCTACACTCTGCCCTATGAATATTTGATCTACAATATTATACAATGCCCCTACCAACATGGACAACACACATGGCAGGGAAAACTTAAATAAAAGTTTTCCTACTGGTTCCTTAATAAGATAAACTCCTTTTTTTTCTTTTGTTTCATTCATTTTTTCTCTCCTCCAACAAATAAAATAGCGTGTAATCTAAGCAATTATGCTTTTAGATCACACGCTTTTAAAGCTGGATTTACATCTATACAGATTATACGCAAGTATATCTTTTGATACTTATATAGTATATCATGTTTTTTTTCATGATGTAAGAAAAAATTATTTTTCTAATTAAAATTTATCTCTCGAAATTATAAATTCAACTCTTCTATTTTTTGCTCTTCCTGTTTCTGTTTGGTTTGAAGCAATAGGGTTTTGTTTTCCATACCCTTCAATAGAAATATTAGAAGGTTTTACTCCCCTATTAGTAAGATAATCTTTTATAGCATTTGCTCTTTTTACAGAAAGTTCAAGATTATAACCTTCACTTCCTATAAAATCAGTATATCCGTCTATTTTAATTCTAATATCTGGATTTTCTTCCAACGCTTTTGCTAAAGCATTTAAACTTCCTTTAACTTTATTTTTTACTTCATATTTATTGAAATCAAAAAGTACAAGCTCAGGCATAGAAAGAACTAAGTTATTTCCTTCTCTTCTAATTGTAACACCCTTTTCATTAAATACTATAATTTCTTCAAGAGTTTTTTTAGAAACATCTATATCTTCCATTATAAATTCATTTTCAGTTTCTTCAATAACAAGTTCTTTTAGAGGCTGCTTATCTACAGATGAACATCCAGTTAGAATAACAATAAGTGAAGCTGATAACATAAGTAATACTTTTTTCATTTTTTCTCCTCAAAACCATTTTAGAAAATAACAAACATTATATTTTCGTTAGGAACCTGTTCATTTCTACTTTTATTTGGATTTTTTACCATCCATTCAAAAAGATATTTTGCATGAGGTTCTGTAGTTCTTACACATTTTCTAGTTCCAGTAAATGTTCCTAAAGTTTTTTCTTTCTGTCTCATAAAAAATTCTCTATTGGCATCTTCTTCATAATTTATAGGTGTTCCATGAAGATATCCTCCACCAGAAAATCTAATAGCATATCTTGCATATCCTTGTTTTTCCCCAACTTCACTATTATATGGCATTATATACTTTGCCATTGGAGCTACAAAGAATCCCTTTGGAGTTTCAAAGCCCACTTCACTTTCTATTCCAGTCTTACTATATACATATGATACTATTTCCCATTTTTCATCTTCATTTTTTTCAAAGATTATAAGATTTTGGTTTTCTATGTCTATAGCTATAACTTTTCTAAAATCTTTATTTATTTTAGGATTTCTAGATATTTTTTTATTTTCAATAACTAGAGGTTCCTCTTTTATTGAAGCTACATGTACTTTTGAAGTTTTATCTCCTTGTTCTACAATAGAAAGTATTGATCTATCAGGAACAAATATTCTTTCTTTTCCATACCAACCCACTATATTCTGATCAAGAGAAGTCCCATATTTATCTTTTTCTCTTTTGAAATCGACATTATTTGGATTAGGTACATAAGAATTTGTACTTACTATTTCCCTTCCAGCTTCCATTTCTTTTGTGATAAAATTTTCAAGCTCATTTATTTTATCCAAAGCTTTTTCAAATCTAAACATTCTCTTTCTTACTACCATGGAAGAAATATATCCTACTTCTCCATCTTTAGTTTCTACCTTGTACCAGTAATTTCCATAATCATATACTTTTTCTAAAGCTTTTAGTTTAGCATCGTAATTAAATTTTTTTATAATTTTACCTTTTGTGCTCGGTAAATCTCTTAAATTTGCTGTTCTTGTTCTTACAAAAACATAGTCCAGTACTTTTGGATGACCACCACTATATTTTTCATTTAAAATAATATTCTCTGGCATCTCATTGTCGTATATTGCAACTGTAGTCCAACTGGCATCTCCATCAAAAGAAAAAGCTGCAGTTCCAATCATAAATAATGAAATTAACGCTGTTTTTAAAATTCTCATCTTCTCCCTCACCCTTTTCATTATTCTCTCATAAATTAAAGAGAGCCCTGAATGATATTTTAGCATTAAATCATTAGTGATTCAAGCAAATTTTCATTCAGGGCTTTTAAATCTCAAAACTGTTTTATTTTATTTCTTAACCATTCCTCTTTGAACCATTTCTTTTACAATGTAAGTTGCAACATCATCAGCATATTTTCCTGGTCCAAATCCAGCATCATATCCTAACTCTTTTGCTAGCTCATTAGTGATTCTAGCTCCTCCAGCTATTAAGATAACCTTATCTCTCAATCCTTCAGCCTCTAATAGCTCAACTAAGTTAGTCAAATTGTGAATATGAACATCTTTTTGAGTTACTGTTTGTGAAACTATTAAAGCATCAGCCTTTAACTCAATAGCTTTTTGAATAAACTCTTCATTTGTAACTTGACTTCCAAGGTTATAAGCTTCTACTCCCTTATATCTTTCAAGTCCATAATGTCCTGCATATCCTTTCATATTCATGATAGCATCAATTCCAACTGTATGAGCATCTGTTCCAGTACTTGCTCCTATCATTACTACATTTCTTCCTATATTTTCAGCAATATACTCTTCACATTCATGCATATCCATTGTATCTATTTCTAAAGCTTGTACCTTTATATTAGTATAATCTACACTATGTGATGTAGCTCCATATACTACATAAAATGAAAATTCTTTATCAAGTGCTTCTGAAAAAGCAACAGCAGGATCTACAAATCCCATTTTTTTAGCTAATTGTATAGCAGCTTCCACACCTTTTTCATTATTAGGTACTGGAAGAGTAAAGCTCATTTGAACCTTACCATCATTCATTGTATCTCCATATGGTCTTAACTGTGTAAGATCGAGTGTTTTATCAAATTCTTTTTTATCAGTAGAATATAAACCTCCAGACATTATCTATTACCTCCAAGCATTAATTCTATAAATGGATTAAAGTAACTAGAATCTTTTTCAAATACTCCAGCCAGTCCTTTTCCTCCATCTAATGGTCTTTTTATACCAGCAAAAATTCCACCTTCAAGAGTCTTGAATATTCCTATTTCTTCTATAGTTTTTAACAATTCAGCAGCTTTTTCAAGAACCTCTTTAGCTCTATTTACCATTATACCATCTTTTTTGAACTCAATATCATTACCAAAATCTTCCATATTATTAAAGATATATTTAGCATTTTCTATAGAAAGTGCTCTGTCTGACATAAATGGAGTATGAATAGCTTCTGTCAGCATTCCTAGTAAGTGTACCTTTTGATTAGTCATTATAGTTACCATATTGAATAAAGCATCTTGTACATGCCCTTTAAAAATATTTCCTGTCATGAATTTTGTAGGTGGCATATACTTTAATGGAGCTTTAGGGAATATTTCTCTAGCCATTTGAGCTTGAGCTAATTCAAGTAAAAATCCATTTTTAGTATCTGGGTGCATTTCAAAAGCATGTCCTAGTCCCATTTGTTCTTCTGGTAATCCAGCAACTAGTGCAAACTGTTCATTAATAAATTGAGAAGCCAGAACTGTATGAGCTTCTTCAATTGCATCAGCTGTAGTTAAATAGTTATCTTCTCCTGTGTTAATTATAACTCCAGCAAATCCATTGATAACTCTTGAGAAGAATTGGTCAACTAAAGTTCTTTTCATATTGATATCTCTAAATAATATTCCATACAATGCATCATTCAACATCATATCTAATCTTTCAAGAGCTCCCATTGCTGCTATTTCAGGCATACAAAGTCCTGAACAGTAGTTACATAGTCTTATATATCTTTTTAATTCTACTCCAACTTCATCAAGAGCTTTTCTCATGATTCTAAAGTTTTCCTGAGTAGCCATTGTTCCTCCGAATCCTTCAGTTGTAGCTCCATATGGTACATAATCCAATAAAGACTGACCTGTAGTTCTGATAACAGCTATTACATCTGCACCTTGTCTTGCAGCAGCTACAGCTTGTGTTACGTCTTCATAGATATTTCCAGTAGCAACTATTACATAAATGTAAGGACCTTTTTTATCTCCATATACATTTAAATATTCTTCTCTTTTTGCTCTGTTAGATTTAATTCTTTCTACATTAGCTTCTGCAATTTCTTTAAGAGCTAATTTAATTTCAAAATCATCATGCCACTTCATTTTTGTAATATCTAATTCTTTTTTAGCAACTCTTTCAGCTATTTCTTGTGGCTTTAGCCCAGTTTCAAGCATTGCATTTCCTAAATATTTAGCAACTCCTAAAGAGATATTTCCATTTTCTTTAATAAAATCTACTACCACATTTGGTAATGGTACTTCAAATTCATCAATACCATCTATTCCTAATAATCTACATATTGTTCTTTCTACAGTGACAGTACTGTGGGCATCAACAAACACTTGTGCATCTGCAGCAATTTTTTTAGCTGACTTACGAGCTTCGTCTACTAAATTCCAATTAAGATTTAGTTTGCTATTCATCTCTTTTAATCCTCCTTAATATACTCTTCAAGTATTATTTCCGTAAATCTTTTATCTATTCCTATTAATTTTGCTATATTCAAAGCGTCTTTTGGTACTTCTGCCTTGTCCGCCTTTTCAAGTCTGAAGTCCATATACTCTTGAATAAGTTCCATAGAATTTTTACTTAACTCTATTTTTCTTCTTAAATTTTCAAAATCCACATTTTTTAATCCTACTACTTGATAATGATTCATGTTATCTCTTACAATTCCATCGAAATGAGTGGTCATAAGAGATATCGTAGGTCTATCATTTAGATATTTAGCCAAAGCTTCTACGAACTTTTGTCCCTCTTTCGGATTAGTTCCTCTAGCAAACTCATCAAAAACTACAAAGCCTGTCCCTAAATCTAAAAATATATTTACTTCTTTAAGCTTCATTATTTCAGCTCCAAAAGTACTTAAACCTTTAGAGATATCCTGCATATCATCTGATATAAAAAATACGAAATCTACAAGTGGGAATTTTGCTTTTTCAGCAATAACAAAGAACCCCATATGGAAAAGTAAAAGATTTTCTGTTATAGTTTTTAATGCAACACTTTTCCCTCCCATATTTGCTCCTGTTATTATGGTAACTCCTGACTTTAATTTCACATCAATTGGAGTAAAAGTTTTGCTTTTAGCTTCTAACATTTCTCTTACTTCTATATTTACCAGTCCAGTAACATCTATTTCATTATCTGTAGATATTTCAGGTCTGATACCTCCATAAGTTTTTGCAAATCTGACTTTAGCCATTAAAAAATCTAGATTCCCTATTTTATCTATATTTTCTAAAAATCCCTCTGCTTTCTTTAATAAGATAGATGTAAGCTGTCTTCTCACTTCCAGCTCTTCTCTTTCTTCTTCTACAAGTATCTTCAATCTCTCTTCTTTTAATTGTGATACTTCTTCAAAACTTTTTGCAGCGAATATTCTTTTTTCTATATCTTTTTTCTTATCTCTCACCATTTTAAGCGCAGCTGAATAACTATCATAGACATAAAAGGTAGGCAACCTGTCTTTATCTGGATCTAGAGCATCTATCATCTCTTCCATGCTTTCCAGATTAAAGTTTTTTAATTCCACTGGCAATTTTTTTAATAAAATATTTAATTCTTCCATTAAAAGTGCCTGTGCTTTTATTTCAAAAAGGTCTACATCATCTAATATATTTTCCTTTAAGCAGTTATTTACAACCGTCTTAATATCTTTTAACCTGTGGATTATTCCTTCAATATCCTTTATCAGATTTTTATTTTCTTTAGAGAAATTCATAAAAATTTCCATTTTCATAAACTCTTCTTCAAGAAGTTGCTCCTCTCCTTTTAAATAATTTTTAAGCTTTTTCAGTTTAACCTTACCATAAGGAGAGAGAGTTTCAACTCTTGTCAAAAGTTTTCTAAATCCTAATCTCTCAAGACTTTTATCATCTATAAATCTCATTACGCTCACCTACTACATCTATAACTTTATATTTTATTTTTTCTTCTAAATACTTCTTAAATTTATCCTTTGGAAATTCATATCCAAGAGGAGAACGTGGATTACATGTTACAAAAAGAAGATTTATAGTATTCATGACTCTCAGTTCTACACCACTAGCCTCTAATTTCTTTTGAGTTAAAAAATCTATGAAAACTTTTGTTCCATCTTTTGCTATCAATATTATATTTTTAAAATTACCTCTATTTTTGATTAGAATCTCAATGAATTTCTTCGTAATTGCTCCCCTAACAGCTATTACTTGTATTCTATCATTAAGGTAATTTTTTATCTCATCATTTGACTCAAGAGGTCCCATGCCTTCCAGAGTCTTTATTTCACCGTCATTATATATTATTCCAACTCTAGCATTTTGAAAAACTTTATTAATTTTATCTTTCAGTTCTTTATCTTCAAGAGTTGGTAAAGTAAGAAGTGATACAGTATTAGCTGTTTCTTCAATAACTTTTCCCATATCAAGAGATAATGCTGCACCAGTTGCCAATATAGTAGCCTCTGTTACATCACCTACTGCACTTCCTTTTCTGCTTAAAGCTCCATCTACTAGAGATAGCTCACTTCCAAAATTTTCCATTATTTCTAAAATTTTTTTTATTTGAGCATTATAAGAAGGACCTGCTATGTCTACATAACCTGCTGAAATTGCTTTCATTATTATGATATTCCCCATAGGGGTTGAGAAATCTGTGGTATACAAGATTTCTCTTGTAATATCACAGTTTCTCAAGCAATCTCTTGCAGTAGCTACTAATGTTCCTGGAAAAACATATATTCTAGGTTTATGAGTATTAGTCACAACATCTGTATCTTCTCCATCTCTTCCTATAGAAGTAAGTCCAACTATTTTTTTCATGCCTATATCTTCTATTAATTGATTAAGTACAGTTGTTTTCCCTACATTTTTTTCCATTCCTATTATTGACACCCTTTTATAATCTTTCAGCAGATCATAAGTATCCATCATATCGCTACCTCATATAATCAATTATTTTTCGTTTCTTTTATGTCTGTCAAGCTCTTTTGGTTCTATTGCCATAGCTCCACCACTAAGAAGTTTTGATACTCCAGTGTTTGTTTTACCAGCTTTACAGTCTTCACATTGACATTCTTCATGATATTCTTCAGGCTCAGTATAAGTAGTAATAACTCCTTCAAAGTTTCTCAATACAACTTTATGTGGAGCTTGAGAAATTACATATTGAGGCATTACTGGAGTTTTTCCTCCTCCACCAGGTGCGTCAACTACGAATGTAGGTACAGCATATCCTGATGTATGTCCTCTTAATCCTTCAATGATTTCAATTCCCTTAGAAACTGGAGTTCTGAAGTGCTCTAATCCCATTGAAAGATCACATTGATAAATATAGTAAGGTCTTACTCTCATTTTTACTAAATCATGAACTAATCTTTTCATTACATGTACACAATCATTAATTCCTCTTAAAAGAACTGATTGGTTTCCTAGTGGAATTCCAGCATTAGCCATTAATTCACAAGCTTTTTTAGATTCTGGAGTTACTTCTTTTGGGTGATTGAAATGTGTATTTAACCAAATTGGGTGATACTTTTTCAACATTTCAACTAGTTCAGGAGTTATTCTTTGAGGAAGAACAACTGGAGTTCTTGATCCAATTCTTACTATTTCAACATGAGGTATAGCTCTTAACTTACTGATGATATATTCTAAAGTTTCATCAGAAACTAGTAAAGCATCTCCTCCTGACAATAAAACATCTCTTACTTGTGGAGTTTTAGCTATATATTCAATAGCTTTGTCTATTCTATCCATAGGCATTGCATCATCATTTGCTCCAGCAAATCTTCTACGAGTACAGTGTCTGCAATACATTGAACACATATCAGTTATTAGTAAAAGTACTCTATCTGGATATCTATGAGTTAATCCAGGAACTGGAGAGTCTTCATCTTCATGTAATGGATCTAAAAGATCAGCCTCTGCCTTGTGAATTTCTTTTATTGAAGGAATAGCTTGTTTTCTAACTGGACAGTTAGGATCATTAATATCCATCAACGAAAAATAGTATGGTGTAATAGCCATTCTTAAAGTTTCAAGAGTTTTTTTAACTCCTTCTTCTTCTTCTGCACTTAAAGTTATATATTTTTTAAGATCTTCTAAGCTTTCTATTCTATTTTTTACTTGCCAATGCCAATCGTTCCATTGCTCATCTGTTACATTTGGAAAAAACTTCGCTCTAGTGTTAACTGTGTTCATTTTATCATCTCCTCTAATTTTTAATTTCTTATTTTAGTTTTTAGTTATTTTTAAAGTAAAATATTAAACATATAATTCATTAAATATTTCTCTTAATACAGCACTTTCTCTCAATTCTTCTAAAGTGATTGCAGCATGGTCTTTAGTATATCCGTTTCCTACTATCATAGTAACGTCTTTTCCTACACCTTCAGCACCTAAAGCAGCTTTAGTAAATGAAGTTGCCATAGAGAAGAAGTAAGCTATTCCTAAATCTTTAACTGGTAAAATTGTTGACATTTCTGTATTTTGTACATTTACACAGTTAATAGCGATATCTACTTCTTTACCATCATTAGCAGCTAATACTGCATTTAATACTTCGATTGGTTTTGTAGCATCAGCAATAACTACTTTTATTTTGTCGCTTACTCTAGCTAATAGAGCAGCTTCTTTTTCATTTCTTACTAATCCAATTACAGTTCCAGTAGGTCCTACTCTTTTTACTGCCTCATAAGCACAAAGCATTCCTGATTTTCCAGCTGATCCAAGAATAACAACTGATTGACAAGGTCTAGCTAATTTAGCAACTTGTGCTGGTGCTCCTGCTACATCTAGAGCTGCAAGAGCTAAAGTTTCAGGCATGTCTTTTGGTAATACTGCATAGATTCCACTTTCAAAAAGTATTGCTTTACCTTTGATTTCTACTCTGTCAATATCTGGTTTTACATCAATAATTTCATCTATTCTTAATGGAGTAAGAGATAAAGAAACTAGAGTAGCTATTTTATCTCCAACTTTAAGATCAGTTTTTCCAATTAGGTCATCTCCAATTTTTTCAATAGTTCCTATAAGCATTCCACCTGATCCAGTTACAGGGTTTTGCATTTTTCCTCTTTCCCCAACAATTTCTTTTATTTTAGCTTTGATTTTTTCTACATCATGTCCTGCTTCTTCTTCGATTTGAGTAAATGAAGCTGAGTCAACATTTAGTGCCATTACATCTATTAATATTTCATTTGAATATATATTCATGTCATTATTTATTTTCAAAGCTGGTTGTGGTAAAACTCCTTGTGGTTCTATAACTCTGTGTGTTCCATATTTGCATCCTTTTATCATTTAAAATCTCCTCCTTAAATTATATTTTAGTTTCTATCATTCAAGTTAAATTATTTTTTTAATCCTAATATTTCTCTAGCTTCATCAGGAGTAGCAATTTCTCTTCCTAATTCTTTAGCCATTCTTACAACTTTTTCTACAAGTTCTCCATTTGATTTAGCAAGCACACCTTTTTCAATGTATACATTGTCTTCAAATCCAACTCTTACATGTCCTCCCATAACAATAGCCAATGCTGCCATTGGAAATTCATGTCTTCCTATTCCAGCCACTGTCCAAGTAGAACCTTCTGGAATACTTTCACTGATAAACACAAGATCTCTTGCACTTGCTGCCATTTGTACCCCTAAAACAAAATCAAAATGCATAGGCTTTTTAATAAATCCTTGCTTTGCATATTTTATAGCATAATCTACCATTCCTTTGTCAAATACTTCAATTTCAGGTTTTACTCCTCTTTCAATCATTATTTTTCCAAAGTTTTTAATAGTATTTTCAGTATTAGTGAAAACTTCATCTCCACCAAAGTTACAAGTTCCACAATCTAGAGTTGCCATTTCAGGTCCTAATTCAGTAGGCTGTAATCTTTCAAGATCTGTCATTCCAACTGCTCCACCAGTAGATGGTTGAATTATTGCATCTGGACATTTTTCTCTTATTGCATCTATACATTGTTTAAATCTTTCTTTAGATTGAGTAGGAGTCCCATCATCTTCTCTTACATGCAAGTGAATTATTGAAGCTCCTGCTTTATATGCTCCATATGCTTCTCTTACTATTTCTTCTACAGTATAAGGAACTGCTGGATTTTGTTCTTTAGTTACTTCAGCTCCGCATATAGCTGCTGTAATTATTAATTTTTCCATTTCCATCTCCTTTACATTTCAATATAATTTATTTCTATTTTTTTCTTTGTTTATCCTTAGGAGTTACACAAGTTCCACTAGCTCTACATACAACAATTGGTTCAGCTAAAACATCTGCAGCTGAATCATTGATATCTGGTCTAGGAACTATAACCTTTCTAGCTTCAAAAACCATTTTTCTTGAGCTATTTCCAGAACTTACTATTTCACCAACAGCTTCTATAAAATCTCCAGCAAATACAGGAGCCATAAATTCTACACTGTCATATGCTTTAAATAAACCTTCATCTCCGTCCATTTGAATTAAAAGTTCAGTAGCGACATCTCCAAATAATTGCAACATTCTGGCACCATCAACTAAATTTCCTCCATAATGTGCATCATGAGAACTCATTCTTAATCTGATCATTGATTTCATAATTTTTCCTCCTAATTTTCTTAAATTTAAATTTTCAAAAAATTAAAAAAGATGCATGTAGTAATAGACATAGTTAAACTGTAAGCATGATTTGATCTTGATTTCACTCAACCCAAAATAGCTCTCCACAATAAATGTGACAGTTGTTGCATATTTCTGCAACCCCCAAGAAAAAAGACCATAAGCAATCTTTCCTCTTTCGGCAACTACGTCCTTCGCATGAAGCATTGAGAGCTTTTTCTCTTAGCATCTCCATACTACCTCCATAAATGCACCTCTATTTTTATATAAATATTCAATTGTCTTATATGCTTGCTATGTCATTCGATTCTTAGATAAGCTACATTCATGATATATATACATGCTTTTTCTAAAAATATAACACATTTCTTTCAATATAAGTATACTTTGACTTTTTTTAAAAGTCAATAGAAATTCTAAAAAAATTTTTTTTAACTCAAAATCCTTTCTTTAACCCTTGTGAAAACAACTATATTTTTAAATACTTTTCTTTTTTAAAGGATTTTTAAACTTTATTTAGTATATTATTATGATATACATATTTTATTTAAAATTTGATTAATTTATTTAAGGAGGGAAATTTTTATGAATGATCAATTTATGGACGAATACTCTACTATATTTAAAGTAATTGAAAAAACCCCTCTATTCAGTGCTCTCAGCAAAGAAGAAATAAAAGAAATGCTATCCTTGATGACTTTAAAAAAATATAAAAAAGGGGAAGTTATCTTTAGCCAGGATAGCTCACCTAACAATATTTTTATAATTGAAAATGGTATTGTTAAGCTTTTCCACCGAAAAGATGAAATTGATTTTGACATTGGAACTTTTACTACTGGAAATTGCTTTGGAGAAGTTGCCCTTATTGGTATACTTCCATATATTGGAACTGCAATTGCTATGAGTGAATTGTCAGTATTACAATTTTCAAAAATATCTCTGCATAAATTATCTAAAACAAATATAATATTATTCAACAAATTTCTTTTAAATATATCAAGAGAGGTGTGTAGAAGACTTTATATTATTGATAAGCATCTTGTTAAAGCACTTGAAGAAAATTCAAAATTTAATAATTTAATTTCATAATTCTATATTTACCCTTTATAAAAATCATGATATAATTCTTATATATAATTCAGAAAAATTTATTGGAGGTTTACCTATGAAAAAATATATATGTGAAGTTTGTGGATATGTTTATGACCCTGCTGTTGGTGATGTAGACCATGGCATTAAAGCTGGAACTTCTTTTAATGACCTTCCAGATGACTGGACTTGTCCTCCTTGTGGTGCTGATAAACATGCATTTACTGAACTTAAAGAACATGATACTAATGAAACTGAAAAATTTATGTGTGAAGTTTGTGGATATGTTTATGACCCTGCTGTTGGTGATGTAGACCATGGTATTAAAGCTGGAACTTCTTTTAATGACCTTCCAGATAACTGGACTTGTCCTCCTTGTGGTGCTGACAAACACGCATTCAGAAAATTTGAATATTAATCTAAATTTTATGGCATGGAATATCTCTATGCCTTTTTTTATTTCACTTTTAATTTTAAAAAAAATGCTATATAATAACATAATAAAATGATTGACACTGAATATTTTGGAGGATTTTTATGTTGTTAGATTTTATAAATAATCTCAAAAGAAAATATCCTAACTCTTTTTGGCTTATGTGTTTTACTATTACTTGGGAAAGATTTTCATATCATGGAATATCAACACTGCTTGTTCTCTATTTTACTGCATCTATTGTTAAAGGTGGTATTGGTCTTTCTCCTAAAGAAGCTACTTCACTTTATGGACTTTATGTAGGAATATTGCATCTCACTCCACTTATTGGAGGGTGGTTGTCTGATAGGTATTTAGGACAACAAAGATCTATTATTCTAGGGGGAATCTTTATATCTCTTGGAAATTTCTTTCTTTTTACAAGTTCAAACATTTATCAATTATATTTCAGTCTTCTTTTTATCATAATAGGAAATGGATTTTTCAAAGCAAATGGAACTAATCTTGTAGGGAATATTTACTCAGATAAAAGCACTCTTGAAAGAGAAATTGCCTATAGTCTTTTCTATATGTTCATAAATTTAGGGTCTTTTCTTGCTCCTTTTACAGCTGGACTTGTAGTTGATAAATTCTTCGCTATAAAAAGTATCAGTGGAGAAATCATACATTATGGTTATAAGCCTATGTTCTTTATTTGCAGTATTATAGGTATTACTTGGACTATTACTTTTTTATGCCTTGCCCCTAAATATTTAAAAGATACTGGAAAATCACCATATCATTTATATAAAGCTGAACAAAAATCAATTTTTTCTTTTGATTTTAGTGATAATGAAAAGAAGAGAATAAAAGCTATGGGTATAATATCAATATTTGTTATTCTGTTCTGGACATCTTTTTATCAGTCGTTTAGTTCTATTACTTTATATGCAAGAGATTATGTTGACAGAAATCTTTTAGGTTTTATAATTCCTGTTCCATGGTTTGCTGCACTAAATGCTATACTTGGTATACTTTTTGCTCCAATATTAGCATTAGTCTGGAATCAGCTTCGTAAAAGAAATGTAACTATACCTGTAAAAATTGCCCTTGGAATATTTTCCATGGGTACAGCTTTTGCCTTCATGACTATTTCTGTTCTAACATCTGGTGACATGAAAGCAAATATGATTTTTATTGTTTTTGCTTATGTATTTAATACTATATCTGAACTTTGTATAGCCCCTATTGGTATTGCTATGTTCAATTGTCTTTCTCCAAAAAGATATTCTACATTTTTTATGGGATTATGGTATATGACTATGTTCATTGCAAGTATTATTTCTGGTAAAGTTGCTGGATTTACTCAAGATATGGGATTTCTCACTATTTTCTTTTCTCTTTCTGTGATACTCTTCATAATGGGAAGTGTTTTATATTTATCAAGGAAAACTCTTGATAACCTTATGGTTATAGAAGATGATTGTGATTGTAGAATAATATAAGTTTTGAGTAAAAAAGATAAGAATATTCATTATCAATAGCTCAAACCAAAAATGTTGAAAAGAAAAAGGAGTTATTCAAATGAATGATTAAAAATCATCAATTTGCAACAACCCCATCTTTTTATAATATTATATTTTTATATTTTTATACTTTTATATTTCTATATTTTTATGTTTCTATATTTTTATATTTCTATTTTTCCTTCTACAAATTTTACTGCTGTTCCACCAATAAGTACATCTATTTTTTCTTTTTTAATTTGAATTTTTCCCATTATTTTACTCTTTCTTCCTAACTTTTCCCCTTGAGTAACAACAATATTTTCCTCAGATTTTATTTTTCCTATTGTATGTAAATAATAAATCAATGCTCCATTAGATGTTCCTGTTGCAGCTTCTTCATCTATATCAACTATTGGTGCAAAGTTTCTAGCATAAAGATTGGTTTTATTTTCTATTTTCTCTATATAAAACGGATGAAGAGATATTATATTTAACTCACTGCTTATTTGTTTTATTTTTTCCATATCTCCAACTATTTCATTTAGTGTTTCTTTTCTTTTTAATGGTATCATCAAATCCCAAACCCCTGTATATGCCTTTACTATTTCTATATCATCTGCAAAATCATCAGGAGATATATTCAAAGCTTTTGCTAACTCACTTTTATTTACAGTAAAATTTCTATCTATTTTAGGAGAAGCCTGATACATCATAATATTGTCTATTTTTTTATTTCTTATTTTTATAACAATAGGAAGAGTTCCTAAATTAGTTTCTATATTTACTTGATTTTCTCCCTCTTCAACTTTTATTATCCCACACTCTACAAGTGCAGTTCCATAGGCTATAGTTGCATGTCCACATAAATCTATTTCCTCTTTTGGAGTAAAAAATTTTACCTTTATTTTTTCAGGGTCATTTAAAAATAAAAACACAGTTTCAGGATATCCAAGTTCTCTTGCTATACTCTGCATTTCTTCATTCTTTAATCCATCAGCTCCCAGCAAGACTCCAGCTGGATTCCCTTTAAAAACCTCTGTTGTAAATGAATCATATATCAATAATTTTCTTTCCATATTCCGTCCTTTCATTTTAAAATTATTTTTCAAAATTTATTTCTATTACCCTCATAAAGTTTTCATATGCTATTTTTCTTATGTCTTCTTCTGAATATTCTCTCTTTCTTAATTCTTCTATAACATTCTGTGCATAAGAAGCATCTTCTAAACCTTTAGGATTCATATCTTTTCCTGTTCTCCCTGCATAAAGATATTCACAAAAATCAAACCCTAAACCTACATGCTTAATTCCTGCCAGTGATACCATATAATCTATATGGTCTACATATCTTTCTATTGTCTGTTTTTCTTTTTCCAAATCTACAAAACCTTTATATGCAACTGCACCTACTAATCCTCCACTTTCTGCAATTGCTTTAATCTGTTCATCAGTTAAATTTCTTACATGATCACAAAGTTTTCTAGCATTTGAATGAGAAGCAATTATAGGCTTATCACTTACCTCATAAATATCCCAGAAAGTTTTTTCATTTGCATGAGATACATCAACTATCATACCTAGTTCATTCATTTTTTTTATCGCAGCTTTTCCTGTTTCAGTTATTCCTCTATTTTCGTTTCCCTTCGCTCCTGTTCCAAGATCATTTTCTTCATTCCAAGTAAGCGAAGCATGTCTAAACCCTAATTGATAAAAAGTATCAAGCCAATCTAAGTTTTTCTTTATTGCTCTAAGTCCTTCTATTCCCATAAGAACATTTAATTTTTCATTTATTATTCCTTTGTTAAAATCTCCTGAATTTTTTATTATATTATAAAGCTCTTCATTTTTTTTAATTTCATGTATAGTTGAATTTATCATCCACATCATTTCTTTTTCTTCATCAACTGCATTTTCATCAAGATAAGCTATAAATATTCCACCCATAATATTTCCATCTCTAAATCTTTTTAAATGATGATTTTTTACAATACATTCCTCTCCATTCTTTCTCTTTGCAGAAACATCAAACCAGATATCTGCATGTCCATCAAATATTTTCATTTTTTATCCCCCTTACTTTTAAAAGAATATTATTTCTGCTTCTGCTTCATACCAAGGTCCTTCTTCATCTTCTCCTTCAGTTATAAAAAATTCTATCTGAACATCTTCTAGAGTCATTCCTACAGAATGTAGCTCTTTATCTTCATAGAATTCTATTTTTTTTAATTTAGTATTTTCCAATCTTTCAGCTATATCTTCTCTCATTTCTGCCAATTCTAGTAAATCCTCTTCCAAGTTATATCCTAATTTTTCAAATTCTTTTGATATAGTCCCTATTCTTTTTACTAATTTTTCTGATATCATTACTCCCCCTCATTAAATAAAAAATCAAATCTTCATCAATTTATTTTCTATAATTTTTCAAATGCTACGGATTATTTTCTCTCTATTTAATTTTAAAAATCATTTTTAATCTTTTTATTTTCTTTACCACTTCGAGAGCAAACTTTATCTTTTTTATTTCAAATGGTATTTTATTTAAAGCTTTTTCCATTTGGATTTCTATTTCTTTTTCAGTTAAGACTTTTTTCAATAATTTCTCCCTTCATCAATATCTGATTTTCTTTATTTTTAATATATTATATATTATACCCCATATTGAGTAACTTTGAAATATTTAATCTGGAAAATTATTTTGTTTTATAAATAGAAATTCAATGTAATATATGATATAATCAATAAGGAAAAGTTGTATATCTGTAAAAACTTTTTCATAAATAAAAAAGATTTATTCATTAATATACGAATTACCAAAATATGAATAATCGATCAAAGGAGTTATAATGAGTTTTTTTAAAAATTTTGGAGTTCAGAATGCTAACTACAAATTAGGTGAAATACAATTTAAATGTGTAGGTTACACTAGTAACAAAGCTAGATTTCATAAACTTCAAAATATTTTTGTGCTTTTCTCTTTTCCCATTTACAAATATGCAGTAGACCATGTAATTCATTGTCAAAAATGTAACAGTGTCTATGAAATAAAAAATGATTCTGCAATAAAAGTTTATAGAAAAAAAACTGCCACTTATGATGACATTAAATCTATTTTAATAGAGAGAGGCATATGTCCATATTGTGATACACCTTATAGACAGGCACCTTCTAATTGTCCAAGCTGTGGTAAAGAACTTTAATATTGATTTATTGGAGGTACTATTTTGGATTTAACATTTTTAAAAGGAGTGATTACTGGACTTATTTTATCGCTTCCTTTTGGTCCTGTTGGGATTTATTGCATGGAAAAAACTTTAGTAGAGGGACAAAAGGAAGGTTATGTATCTTCCCTTGGAATGGTCACTGTAGATGTCGTCTATGGTTTGACAGCCCTTCTTTTTATCAATAGAATAGATGAATTTATTATAAAGTATGAATGTTTTCTTGAAATTGGCATCAGTATTTTCCTACTTGTTGTTGGTTTAAAAAAAATGAGTAGAAAGATGAAAGTAAAAAAAATAGAACTTGATCCTGTTGGAATTATCCAAAATTATTTTACTACATTCGTCGTTGCTTTAGCCAATGTTTCGAGTATTTTTACTATAATGGTTATCTTTACTACTTTGAGAATATTTGAATCTGAAAGACATTCAGTTCCTTTTCAAGTTGCCTGTGGCATATTTTTAGGTGGGGCTACTGAATGGTTCTTCACTACTTTTCTTCTTTCTCATTGGAGAAGAACAATTACTGAAGAGAACCTAATTAAAATTTCAAGAATATCAGGTATACTCATATTTATATTTGGAATAATTACTTTATTCCATTCTTTTAATAAAATTTTCTTTTAAATATTAATTTTACAATAATAAAGGTGGTTATTATGGATACAATAAATAATGAGTTTTCAAAATATCTCATGTATGATGAAAACAATCAAAATACAACAATAGCAGTTGCTATGAGTGGAGGAGTTGACAGTTCAACTGTTGCTTACTTATTAAAAAAACAAGGTTATAATGTCTTTGGAATTACAATGAAGACTTGCAAGCCAGAAGATTCTGATGCTAAAAAAGTATGTGATGACTTAGGAATTCCATATTATCTTTTAGATGTTACTAAAGAATTTAAAGAAAAAGTCATGGATTATTTTGTTGATGAATACCTTAAAGGTAAAACTCCAAATCCATGTATGGTTTGTAATAAATATATAAAGTTAGGTTTACTTATAGATTTTGCTCGTTCTAAAGGTGCTGACTTTATGGCAACTGGACATTACACTCAAATGAAAGATGGTATTCTTTCTATGGGTGATGATGCTGGCAAAGATCAAGTATATTTCCTTTCACAAATGAAAAAAGAAAATTTAAAATATCTAAAATTTCCTATTGGAAATCTTGAAAAACCAAAAGTTAGAGAGTTAGCTCAACTTCTTGGGGTAAGAGTATATGCTAAAAAAGACTCACAAGAAATATGCTTTGTTGAAGATGGAAAGCTTAAAGAATTTCTTATGGAAATGACTGATGGAAAGGCTGGAAAACCTGGAAATATAGTTGATACAAATGGAAAAATACTTGGTAAACATAAAGGTCTTTCTTTCTATACAATTGGACAAAGGAAAGGATTAGGAATAGCACAAGAAAATCCTCTCTATGTTATTGAGTTGGACAGCAAAAGAAATTGTGTAGTGGTTGGTCCAAATGAAATGCTTTTTAAAGATAATCTTATTGCTGAAAATATTAATCTTATTTCTCTTAATAGTATAAAAGAATTAGATGAAATGGAGTGCTGGGCAAAAACGCGTTCGAGAGATCAACTTCATAAATGTAAACTTGAAGTTCTTTCTAATGGAAATATCAAAGTTAATTTTATAGGAAATCAAGTAAGAGCTGTAACTCCAGGACAAGGAGTAGTTTTTTATGATAAAGATCACAAAGTACTTGGAAGTGGATTTATAATATAAAATACATAATTTAGGAGGAAATGTCTATGATTATTAAAAATGTTCATCTATTTTATTTCAGTCCTACTTATACTACTAAAAAAACTGTAAAAGCTATTGCTGAAGGTTTAAGCACTGGTTTTATAGAGCATGATCTCACTTTTTCATTTGAGAGTGAAGAAGAATTTTTTCTTCAGGAAGATGAGATTGCTATTGTAGGAGTTCCTGTATATGGTGGGAGAACTCCAGTTATCACAAGAAATATGTTAAAAAAAATTCATGGAAATAATAGTTTAGCTGTGGCTGTAACTGTTTATGGAAACAGGGATTATGATGATGCTTTACTTGAATTGAAAGATATCCTCTCAGAAAATGGATTTTCAGTTATTGCTGGAGGAGCTTTTATTGGAGAACATTCTTATAGTAGAAAAGTAGGGACTAAAAGACCTGATGATGAAGATATTGCAAAAGCTATAGCTTTTGGTAAAGAAATCAGAAAAAAAATAGATACTGATACTTATACAAAAAATATTGAAGTTAAAGGTAATTTTCCATATAGAGAAGATATGCCTGTAAAAGTATTTTCTCCTATGTCAAATAAAAATTGTATTTATTGCAGAAAGTGTTACATAGTTTGTCCAGTAGGGGCAATAGATAAAAAAGACCCTGAATTGGTTGATGTCGAAAAATGTATTCACTGCTATGCCTGTGTTAAAGTTTGTACGTTTAATGGAAGAGAAATCCCTGACAATCCTTTAAAAAATGTTATCGAATTCCTTGAAACAAAATGTAGCGAAAGAAAAGAACCAGAAATTTTTATCTAAACTCAAATAACTTAAAACTGATCTGTAATGGGATCAGTTTTTTTTATAAAAATTTTTACTTCAAGAAAAAAGAAATATATTTTCCTCCTGTAAAACTATTATAGAAGATTTTTTTATTGTAACATATGTTACCGTTTCTTTATAAAAAATATTGTATTATTTACCTATGACAAAATGATTTACTTTAAAAAAGGAGGAATTAAAATGTGTAATCAAATGTTTTGTTTTCAATGCCAGGAAACAATGAAAGGAACTGGTTGTACAATAGCTGGTGTATGTGGTAAACAACCCATTACTGCTTCTTTACAAGATTTACTTGTATATACTGTTAAAGGTGTGGCTGCTTATAGCTCCCAGTTGAGAAAAATAATCAGTATAGATGAAATATTAAAAACTACAGATAGATATATTATAAATTCCTTATTTATGACTATTACAAATGCAAATTTTGATAATAAAGCTATTATCAATGAAATTAAACAGGGATTAAAATTAAGAAATGAACTCAGAAATATTCTTATAAAAAATAGTATTACCTTAAATCCAAGATTTGAAAATATTCAACTCACTACATGGACTTATCTATCAGATGAAGAATTAATAGAATTTTCTAAAAATCATAGCATTGGAATTTTGAGAACTGAAAATGAAGATATCAGATCATTGAGAGAATTATTAACTTATGGATTAAAAGGTATGGCTGCATATGCAGAACATGCAATGAATCTTAATAAAACTAATGAAAAAATATTTACTTTTATGGAAAAAGCTCTTTTAGCAACTTTAGATGATACTCTTTCTGGAGATGACTTAACTGCTCTAGTCCTTGAGTGTGGAGCATTTGGAGTAAAAACAATGGCTCTTCTTGATGAAGCCAATACTTCAGCATTTGGAAATCCAGAAATAACAAAAGTAAATATTGGAGTGGGTAACAGACCAGGTATATTAATAAGTGGACATGATCTTAATGACTTAGAACAATTGCTTGAGCAAAGTAAAGATAGTGGAGTAGATATTTATACTCATTCTGAAATGCTTCCAGGACATTACTACCCAAAATTTAAAAAATATTCTCATTTCTTTGGTAACTATGGAAATGCATGGTGGAAACAAAAAGAAGAATTTGAAACTTTTAATGGACCTGTTGTTTTCACAACTAACTGTATTGTTCCTCCATTGGAAAAAGCTACCTATAATGACAGAATATTCACTACAAATGCTGCTGGATTCCCAAATTGGAAAAGAATTCCTGTTGGAAAAGATGGTAAAAAAGATTTTTCTGAAGTAATAGCACTTGCTAAAAAATGTAAAGCTCCTACTGAAATAGAAAAAGGTGAAATCATTGGTGGATTTGCACATAACCAAGTTTTTGCTCTTGCTGATAAAGTAGTAGAAGCAGTAAAATCTGGAGCTATTAAAAAGTTTGTAGTTATGGCTGGTTGTGATGGAAGAATGTCTAACAGAAATTACTATACAGATTTTGCAAAAGCTCTTCCTAAAGATACAGTTATTCTTACTGCTGGATGTGCAAAATATAAATATAATAAATTATCTCTCGGAGATATAAATGGCATTCCTAGAGTACTTGATGCTGGACAATGTAATGACTCTTATTCATTAGCTCTTATAGCTTTAAAATTAAAAGAAATTTTTGGACTTGATGATATTAACAAACTTCCAATAGTTTATAACATTGCATGGTATGAACAAAAAGCTGTAATTGTACTTCTTGCATTGCTATCTCTTGGAGTAAAAAATATTCATATTGGTCCTACTCTTCCAGCATTCCTTTCTCCTAATGTTTTAAATGTACTGATAAACACATTTGGACTTGCAGGAATATCTGATGTAGAAAATGATTTAGCTAAATTTGATCTTAAATAAAAATTTAATGAAGCCTGAGATATGTAAAATTTTATCTCAGGTTTTTATTTTAGTTTTTTAGAAAACAATTGACTTTCTTTCTTCTGATAAGATATAATAAAATCGTTAGTTTTTATGTTCATATTGAACATAAAATAACCAATATATATTAATTTATGAGGGGTGTAGAATGAAGAAAAAACTGTTATGTTTACTTGGTGCTGTTGTTATGAGCTTTACTGCTTATAGTCTTGATATCACTACTGATGTTGTTGTAGTTGGAGGAGGAGGAGCTGGTCTTTCTGCTGCTATTGCTGCAAGAGAAAAGGGAGCTAATGTCATTCTTCTTGAAAAAATGCTTATGTTAGGTGGAAATACTAACTATGCAACTGCTGGTATTAATGCTGCCAATACTGATCTTCAAAAAAAATTAGGTATAGAAGATTCTGCTGAACTTTTTTACAATGATACTATGAAAGGTGGAAAAAACAAAAATAATCCTGAATTAGTAAAAAAACTTACTACTGATTCTAGTAACATTATCAACTGGCTTACTGAAAGAGGAGCTGATCTTTCTGAAGTAGTATTTACTGGAGGACAAAGTGCAAAAAGAACTCATAGACCTGCTGGTGGTCAGGCTGTAGGTCCTGTTATTGTTGATGCCCTTGCTGAAACTGCTGAAAAAGATGGTATTGATGTAAGAACTGAAAGTGAAGTTGTAAAAATTATAAAAACTGGTGATAAAGTTACTGGGGTAGAAGTTAAACATAAAGGTGAAACATATAAAATAAATGCTAAAGCTGTAGTTATGGCTACTGGTGGATTTGGTGCAAATGCTGCCATGGTAGCTGAATATAATCCTGCTCTTAAAGGATTTGGTTCTACTAACAGTCCTGCTATTACTGGAGAAGGTATTAAAATGGTAAATTCTGTTGGGGGAGCTCTTGTTGACATGAATGAAATTCAAACACACCCTACTGTCGTTCATAATAATACTACTATGATTACTGAAGCTGTAAGAGGTGAGGGAGCTATCCTAGTAAACAGAGAAGGAAAAAGATTTATCAATGAATTAGAAACTAGAGATGTTGTTTCTAAAGCTGAGCTAGAACAAACTGGTAAAAGTGCTTTCTTAATATTTGACCAATCTATCAGAGAAAATCTTGGAGCTATCAATGGATATGTAAAAAGAGGACTAGCCGTAGAAGGAGCGACTCTTGAAGAATTAGCTAAAAAAATGGGAATAAATGTGAATACTTTAGTAAAAACTATGGAAACTTATAATGGATATGTTAAAGCTGGAACAGATAAAGATTTTGGAAAAACTGTTCTTCCTAGAGAACTTGTAAAAGCTCCTTTCTATGCTATTGAAGTATCTCCTGCTGTTCATCACACTATGGGTGGAGTTCGTATCAATACTAAAGCTCAGGTATTAACTGCTGATGGAAAGGTTATACCTGGTTTATATGCTGCTGGAGAAATTACTGGTGGAGTACATGGAGCTAATAGAATTGGTGGAAATGCTGTAACAGATATTACAGTCTATGGAAAAACTGCTGGAGAAAATGCTGCTGATTTTGCTAAAACTTCTAAATAATTAATATTATCTTTGAGAGCGACTTTTTAGTCGCTCTTTTATTATCTTAAAAACTTAGAAATAGATTTTTAAAATAAATGTTTGACATTCTTTTTATATATAATATATAATATAATGGTAATGGTATGCATCATTTTATGCATAAAAAATACACTATATATTTAAATGAGGGGTGAAATATGAGGAAAAAACTGTTATGCTTATTGTCTGCCTTAACTATCATGATATCTTCTACAGTTAGTGCAAAAACTATTGAAGGTGTTGGAGCAGGCTATAAAGGAGATATTAAAGTTAATGTTACTTATGAGGGAAATGAGATTAAAGGAGTAGAAATACTTAAACATGAGGAAACTGCCTTCACTAAAAAAGCTATGGAGCAGATTACTAAAGAAATCGTAGAAAACCAAAGTATAGAAATTGATAATGTTGCTGGAGCTACTTATACTTCTGAAGGGATAAAAGAGGCTGTAGGTTCTGCTGTGGCTCAAGCTGGAATCAAATTAGTAAGTAAAACACCTTCTAAAAAACCTGATGTAGTTCTTACTGACATATCTACTGATATTGTTGTAGTTGGTGGTGGAGGTGCTGGACTTACTGCTGCTATTGCTGCAAAAGAAAAAGGAGCTAATGTTATCCTTTTAGAAAAAATGGCTATGTTAGGTGGAAATACTAACTATGCAACTGGTGGTATCAATGCTGCTAATACTTCTCTTCAAAAAAAATTAGGTATTGAAGATTCAGAAGAACTTTTCTACAATGATACTATGAAAGGTGGAAAAAATAAAAACAATCCTGAACTTCTTAAAAAAATGACTGAAGAATCTAAATATATTATTGACTGGCTTATTTCAAAAGGAACTGATCTTACAGAAGTTTCTTTCTCTGGAGGTCAAAGTGTAAAAAGAATTCACAGACCAACTGGTGGAAAAGCTGTGGGACCTGTTGTAGTAGCTGCTCTTAGTGATACTGCTGATAAATTAGGTATTGAAATCAGAACTGAAAGCGAAGTTACTAAATTAATAAAAACTGGTGATAAAGTTACTGGGGTAGAAGTTAAACATAAGGGAAAAACTTATATTATTTCTGCTAAAGCTGTAATTATGGCTACTGGTGGATTTGGAGCTAATCCTGCTATGATAGAAGAATACAATCCTGCTCTTAAAGGATTTGGTTCTACTAACAGTCCTGCTATCACTGGAGAAGGTATCAAAATGACTAAAGCTGCTGGAGCTGATCTTGTTGATATGTCTGAAATTCAAACTCATCCTACTGTTGTTCATAACAATACTGCTATGATTACTGAAAGTGTAAGAGGAGAAGGGGCAATCTTAATCAATAGAGATGGAAAAAGATTTATCAATGAACTAGAAACTAGAGATGTTGTTTCTAAAGCTGAACTTGCTCAAAAAGGTGCAAGTGCTTTCCTAGTATTTGACCAAGGTACAAGAGAAAATCTTTCTGCTATAAATGGATATGTTAAACAGGGATTTGCTGTAGAAGCTTCTACTTTAGAAGAATTGGCTAAAAAAGTTGGAATAGAACCAAAAACTTTTGTTGAAACTATTGCAACTTATAATGGATATGTTAAAGCTGGTGAAGACAAAGACTTTGGTAAAAAAGGACTTCCTAGAGAACTTGTAAAAGCTCCTTTCTATGCTATTGAAGTATCTCCTGCTATTCACCATACTATGGGAGGAGTTCGTATCAATACTAATACTGAAGTTCTTACTCCAGAAGGAAAAGTTATCCCTGGATTATATGCTGCTGGGGAAATTACTGGTGGAGTACATGGTGGTAACAGAATCGGTGGAAATGCTGTAACTGATATTACAGTTTTTGGTAAAATAGCTGGTGAAAATGCTGCTGATTTTGTTAAAAATTCTAAATAATAAATCTTTATAAATATTAAAAAGAGATTGATACATAAACAAAAATATAAATTTAGAACTTTTTCAGTAGAAAGGTTTGTTACTAATTTTGTTCATAAAACATTGCACAAACCTTTCTAATTTCCAAATTTCTAAAATTTATTCTAGTTTTTAATCAATCTCTTTATTTTTTATTATTTCTCTCTTACTTTAAATTCTATTTGTCCATTTACAAGTTCTACATCAACTTTATCTCTTTCTTTAATTCTGTTAGAAAGTATCATTTTTGCAAGTGATGTTTCAAGTTGTTTTTGAATATAACGTCTAAGTGGTCTAGCTCCATATTGAGGATCATAAGCATTAGTTGCTAAATATTCAACAACTGGTTCTGTAAAATGTAATTCTATATATCTGTCTTTTACTTTTTCTTGTACAGATTCTAATGATAATCTTACAATATCTTTTATTGAAGCTAAATCTAAAGCTTTAAATAGAATAATTTCGTCCACTCTGTTTAAAAATTCTGGTCTGAAATTAGCTTTTAATTGGTCAAGCACTCTTTCTTTAGTTTCTTCTTTTAAATTAATATCTTCAAGTATTAGATGGCTTCCAATATTAGAAGTCATAATTATCAAAGTATTTTTAAAGTCTATCATTCTACCTTGTCCATCTGTAAGTCTACCATCATCAAGTACTTGAAGGAGAATATTAAATACATCTGGATGAGCTTTTTCTATTTCATCAAACAGAATTACTGAGTAAGGTTTTGTTCTCACTGCTTCTGTAAGCTGTCCTCCTTCTTCATATCCTACATATCCTGGAGGTGCTCCTATCAATCTAGTAGTTGAGAATTTATCCATATATTCACTCATATCTATTCTTATAACATTATCTTCATTATCAAACAAATTATAAGCTAAAGATTTAGCAAGATAAGTTTTTCCAACTCCTGTTGGTCCTAAGAATATAAATGAACCCATAGGTCTGTTTTTATCTTTCAATCCAGCTCTTGATCTTATCATAGTATCTGCTACTGCTTTTACAGCTTCATCTTGTCCTTTTACTCTATTTTTCAAACTATTTTCTAGATTAAGTATTTTTTCTTTCTCAGTTTCAGCCAATTTAGATACTGGAATACCTGTCCATTTAGAAACAATGTCTGCTATTTCATCAGCAGTAACTTCTTGTTTTAATAATCCACTATTTCCATAAGTTGCATCTAATTTTTCCTGTTGTTCCTGTATTTCTTTTTCAATACCTGCTAATTTTCCATATTTTAATTCTGATAATCTGCTTAAATCATAATTTCTCTCAGCTTGTTCCATTTCAAGTTTAACTTTTTCTGCTTCTTCTTTAAGCTGTTTAACTCTAGTTATATCTCTTTTCTCCAGTTCCCATTGTGATTTTAATAAAGATTTTTTAGCATTCATTTCTGCCAGTTCTTTTTCAAGTATTTCTAATCTATCCTTTGAACCCTGATCTGTTTCTTTTTTCAAAGCTTCTTTTTCTATTTCAAGCTGCATACTCTTTCTAGTTAATTCATCTAGTTCTGCTGGCATAGAATCAATTTCTGTTCTTATCATGGCTGCTGCTTCGTCTATAAGGTCAATAGCTTTATCTGGAAGCTGTCTGTCTGCTATATATCTATTACTCAAAGTAGCTGCCGAAACTATTGCTGAGTCAGATATTCTTACTCCATGATACATTTCAAACTTTTCTTTAAGCCCTCTTAAAATAGATATAGTGTCTTCAACAGTAGGTTCATCAACCATTACTATCTGGAATCTTCTTTCTAGAGCAGCATCTTTTTCAATATATTTTCTGTATTCATCTATAGTAGTAGCACCTATTACTCTTACTTCTCCTCTTGCAAGCATAGGTTTCAAAATATTTCCTGCATCCATTGCTCCATCAGTTTTTCCTGCACCAACTATAGTATGTATTTCATCTATAAACAATATTATATTACCATTTGAACTTTCTACTTCTTTTAATACACCTTTAAGTCTTTCTTCAAATTCTCCTCTGAATTTTGCTCCAGCTATCAAAGCACCCATATCTAATGAGTAAAGTTTCTTTCCTTTTAATGACTCTGGAACATCACCATTAAGTATTCTCTGAGCAAGACCTTCTGCTATAGCAGTTTTACCTACTCCAGGTTCCCCTATTAGTATAGGATTATTTTTTGTTCTTCTTGAAATTATCTGTATAGTTCTTCTTATTTCACTATCTCTTCCTATAATAGGGTCTATTTTACCTTGTCTTGCTAATTCAACAAGATCTCTTGCATATTTTTCAAGTACTTCATATGTTGCTTCTGGATTTTGAGAGTCTACTTTTTGATTTCCTCTTACTTCTTTTACTGCTGCTTCATATTTTTTTTCATCTATTCCTATTCTTTTCAATAGAGGCATTTCTTTTATTAATGCCCAAAAGATGTGTTCTACACTGACATAAGAATCTCCCATCTTTTCCATTATATTTTCTGCTTCTATTAAAACTCTATGAGTAGATTGATCTAAAGTGACATCTCCCAAACTACTTCCTTCTATTCTAGGGAATTTATTCACTTCATTTTCTATCTGCCCAATAATATAGTTGAGATTCAATTCTAGCTTTTCCATAATTCTAGGGATAAGACCTTCTGGATTTTTCAAAAGTGCCAATGCTAAAAATTCAGGTTTTATCGTCTGTTGCTTAGCTCTCATAGTAAGGGCCTGAGCTTCATTTAAAGCAAGTAATGAATTCTCTGTAAATTTGTTTGGATTCATATAACCAACCTCCTTCATCATCTTATATATTATTAATTAGTTTATGACAATAATTATTTTTTATATTTTGATTATAGAACACTTTTTTTATTTTGTCAACTATTTTAAAACAATATTTTTTTTTATTCTTTTTTCATTACATTTATTTTATATTTTATTACTCAGTTTAAAAATATTATTCCTCTATATATTATATTATACTCATTCTTATTTTTTTTCCTCTTTATTTATATTTTTCTATATTAATATTGTAGCTTAGAAATATTACTATTTATGGTTTAAAATTTTTCAAATAATAATTTGATTTATTTTGAAAAGTGTGAAATAATATCTTATATACATTGTTTATAATTTCTAAATCTTAAAAAATAGGGAGGAAAATATGGGATTATTTGACATGTTTAAAAAAAAGAAAGAAGAGGAATGGTTTGATATATATTCTCCACTTAATGGAAAAGTTATAGATTTATCAGAAGTTCCTGATGAAGCTTTTGCTCAAAAAATGGTAGGCGATGGGTGTGCTATTGACCCAACTGAAGGAGTTGTTTGTGCTCCAGTAGATGGTGAAATAGATATTTTTGAAACTAATCATGCAGTAAGTTTTGAAACTCCTAATGGACTTGAAATGATAGTTCATTTTGGAATAGATACTGTTACTTTAAAAGGTGAAGGATTTAAAAGAGTAGCTGCTGGAAACCAAGTTAAAGTTGGGGATAAGTTAGTTGAATATGATCTTGAATTTATCAAAAGTAAAGTGCCTTCAGTAAAAACACCTGTTATTATAAATAATATGGATATGATAGAAAAAATTGACGTTGTTGCAAAAGGTAAAGATGTTAAAGTTGGAGATCTTTTGATGAGAGTGCAACTTAAAAAATAATTAATTATTACCACTACTTAAAGTAGTGGTTTTTTTATAAAAAAAACTCCCTCCTAATATTAGAAAAGGAGAGAGTTACCATTCTTAAAATATTTCAAATTTTTTTAAAACTTCACTAGGCATATTTTTTTGATAGTATTCAAGTATTTTTATAGCTGGCTTATAGTCTTTTTTCAATTCTAACAAACTGATATACTCATTTTCTATACTTTGAACAGAATAAAAATCACTTTTTTCAAACATTTGGAATAATTCAGCTATTATTTCCATTCTTTCTTCTATTTCGCACCCAGAATTTTTTCCTACCATTAATGCTTCCATATAAAAAGACTTGCTGTCTTTTGTTTTTCCTAATTCTTTTGCACCTTTTCCTAACAGAACAAGTACATCAAAATTTTCACATTCCTCTTTTATTCCACTTATCTCATAATTATCCTTACATTTCTCATAGAATTTCTTTAAAAATACTTTGTCTTCAGTAAGTATTCCTATTTCGATAAGTTTACTATATGCTTCTGCCTTTTCTTCAGAACTTCTTCCTTTGGCTAAAGAAACATATTCCTTAGAAGCTTCTTCATAATCTCCCATATTTTTGTAAGTTTTAGCTATCATTTTTCTTACTTCAAATAAGAAGTCTTCATTTTTAGATTTTTTAAATAAAAACTTTAATATATTTAAAGCTTCAGTATATACTCCAGTTTCTACTAAAGCTTCTGCATATTTATATTGAAGTATTTCATATTCTTTGCTCCACTTTTCTTTTAAAAGTCTATCTTCAAACTTTCTATAAGTAAATACACTATTTTTATAATCTCCTAATATTTTATTAAGTTTCATAATTTCTAGTAATTTTTCTTTAAGATCAGCTATTTTTCTAATACCATGAAGAGATTTTAAAATATAATCTCTTGCATCTAAGTAGTTTCCTTCGCTTTCAAATCTTGCAAAGAGCCTCATGCAATACTCACTTCTATCATTATCATTTAATTCAAAAAGAGCCTCTTCTATTTCCCAAATATTTTCTTTAAGATCTGAATTTTCATCTTTAGTTATATTCTCTAAATATTCTAAAGCCTGCTCTTCTTTTGTTTTCATAAGCTCGCTTAGTTTTATAGAGTCTTTTATTCCTCTTTCTCCTAATATCTTAGTAAAATTTTTGCAAAGTAATTTAGCTGTTTTTTCTGTCAGTGATCTTTTACCTATTTCAATCATACCTAAAAAAACTCTAGTAATATCATCCCCCACTAATTCTCCTTGAGTTATTCTATGCTTCTTTCTAAAGGCTAATAATTTTTCTTCTGGTGACAAAAACATTTTCTTTTCCCCCTCTTGCCTGCTTATTGGTTTTAAAAATATTATATCAAAAAACCAACTTTATTCCTGGCTTTTAAATACAATATAACTTTCCCGTATTATACTACATATTTTCTCACTTGTGTATTGAAAATTTCATTTTTTTAAAAAAATTTTTAAGTAGCTTCAATAATAACATCAGCAAAAGATATTTAAGTAATTAAAAAAAGTATTTAATTAATTCATAATAACATATTTTAAATTATTTTATCCAATTTTTCTTTATTTATACTCTTTTCTACTTATTTCTAAGGGGCAAGCATTTCTTTAGTAATCTTCAAGAAGATAATCACTTTCCTTTTAGTCAACAACATTTACTAATTTTATACTTCTATTCCTTTCTTTTTTAATAATTTTTCTAACATTTCTGGCAAATCGAGGTAAATTCCTTCCATTCCTATTTTTTCTGCTTTTTCTACATTAATTTTGGTATCATCTATAAATAATGTTTCTTCAGGAATAAGTCCATATCTGGCTAACAATAACTCATATATTCTTTGATTTGGCTTTAACAGATGACAGTAACAAGATATAACTCCACCATCAAATTCGTCAAAAAATTCCCATTCTTTTTGTACTTGCTCAAATGCTGGTCTATGAAAATTAGAAAGAACAAATAAATTATATCCTTTCTTTTTCAATTTTTTTAATATTTCAATGTTCTCTTCTATTGGCGCTAAACAATCCATTATATTATTTTTAAAAAGTTTTTCTAAGTTTTCTCTATCTTCAGGTATTATTTCAGCAAATTTTTCTATTGCATCTTCATATGATAAAGTTCCTCTATCTAATTCTAACCACTCTTTACTTTTAAAAACAGTTGCTATAAACTTTTCCTGTCTTTCTTTTTTTACATTTTTTTCCAGAAAACTTTCTGGACTGTATTTAATAAGCACATTTCCTAAATCAAATATAATATTTTTTATCATCTTAAACCTCTTTTTAATTTGATATTTTCCTTAATCTGTATTATAATCTATGCATATCAGTTTAGCAATATTTTTATTCAATCGAGGTGATAAAATGGAAATAAAAGCAGTTGCTTTAGATTTAGATGGAACACTTTTAACAACTGATAAAAAAATTTCGGACATTAATAGAGATGTTCTTAAAGAATTGGAACAACAAGGTGTAAAAATATTTATAGTTACAGGAAGAACTTATCATGCTGCTAAACCTTATGCAGAATATCTGAATCTTGGTGGTGTTGTAATATCATACAATGGTGCCAAAGTTGTCGAATATAGAAATGACAGAGTTGTCTTTGAATTACCTTTACAAGAGGAATATGTAAAAGAAATTATAAGAATAGCTAGAAAAATGGGAGTTGCTCTTAATCTTTATCAAGATAATAAGTGGTATGTAGAGGATTCCAGCAGAAAAGAAGTTCTAGAATATGCTAGAGAAAGAAATCTCATTCCTATTGAAAAAGATTTTTATAGTTTTGACAACTATGAAATGACTAAAACTGTATTTATGGGTACTCCTGATATTCTTGATAAAGTAAATAGAGAAGTGGAAAAAGTATTGGGTAATAAAGTATATAAAGCTAAATCTATGGATACTCTATATGAAGTTTTAAACAGAGAAGTAAATAAAGGTTTGGTACTTGAAAGAACCCTTAAAACTTATGGTATATCTCCAGAAGAATGTGCAGCTTTTGGCGATGCTGTTAATGATATAGAGATGCTGACAGTGGTAAAATATGGTGTTGCTATGGGTAATGCTCCTCATGAAGTAAAATCACGAGTTAATTATATCACTGATACTAATGATAATAATGGTGTAGCCAAATTTTTAAAGAAATTTTTCTTTTGACACTGTTTTGATTTTATGGTAGAATTCTATAATCAATAAATATCATACAAAGATTGATATTTGTTTTCAGGTTGTTTAACAAGGAGCATTTCGCTCCTTTTATTTTAAATTTGGAGGTTTTTATGAAAGAAAATAGTATTGTAATACTGGACTTTGGTTCTCAATACAATCAACTGATTGCCAGAAGAGTCAGAGAAATGGGTGTTTATGCTGAAGTTGTTCCATATTTTGAACCTTTAGAAAAAATACTTGCTAGAAAACCTAAAGGAATAATCCTTTCAGGAGGACCTTCTTCGGTGTATGCAGAAGGAGCTCCAACTATAGACAAAGAATTATTCTATAAAGGTATTCCTGTATTAGGTATCTGTTATGGTATGCAGCTTACTACTCACTTAATGGGAGGAGAGGTTGCTAGAGCTGATAAACAGGAATTTGGTAAAGCTGAACTTTTAATTGATAATGTTGATAGTCCACTTTTCCAAGGTATTCCTAACAACTCTAAAGTTTGGATGAGTCACAATGACCATGTTACTAAAATGGCTCCAGGATTTGTTCAAATCGGTCACACTGATTCTTGTGTAGCTGCTGTGCATGTTCCTGAAATCAATTGTTATTGTATTCAATTCCATGCTGAAGTTACTCATTCAGAATACGGAACACAAATCCTTAAAAACTTTGTTTTCAATGTTGCTAAATGTGAGCAAAACTGGTCTATGGGTAATTACATTGAAGAAACTGTAAAAAATATTAAAGAAACTGTTGGAGATAAAAAAGTTCTTCTTGGTCTTTCAGGAGGAGTAGATTCATCAGTTGCTGCTACTCTTATTCACAAAGCTATTGGAGATCAGCTTACTTGTATCTTTGTTGACACTGGATTATTAAGAAAAGATGAAGCTAAAAAAGTAATGGAAGTATATGGAGAAAATTTCCATATGAATATCAAATGTATTGATGCAGAAGATAGATTCCTTACAAAATTAGCTGGTGTATCTGATCCAGAAACTAAAAGAAAAATAATTGGAAAAGAATTTATTGAAGTATTTGATGAAGAAGCTAAAAAAATTAAAGATGTAGAATTCCTTGCTCAAGGAACTATATATCCAGATGTTATTGAATCTATGTCAGTAAAAGGACCTTCAATGACTATTAAATCTCACCATAATGTTGGGGGACTTCCAGAAGATATGAAATTTAAACTTCTTGAACCTTTAAGAGAACTTTTCAAAGATGAAGTAAGAAAAGTAGGTAGAGAACTTGGAATTCCTGATCATATGATTGACAGACATCCATTCCCAGGTCCTGGACTTGGAATCAGAATCCTTGGAGAAGTAGATAAAGAAAAAGCTGATATCTTAAGAGAAGCTGATGATATATTTATTGAAGAGTTAAGAGCTGCTGACCTTTATACTAAAGTAAGTCAGGCATTTGTTGTTCTTCTTCCAGTTAAATCTGTTGGAGTTATGGGAGATGAAAGAACTTATGAATATACTGCTGTATTAAGATCTGCTAATACTATTGACTTTATGACTGCTACTTGGTCACACCTTCCATTTGAGTTTTTAGAAAGAGTTTCTAATAGAATTTTAAATGAGGTTAAAGGAATCAATAGATTGACTTATGATATTTCATCAAAACCACCTGCAACTATAGAGTGGGAATAAGTCTATAAAAGTTAAAATAGCTTCTTTTTAAGAATGTTTTACATATATAAAATAATCCACTGGCAACAAAATGGCAACAATTTTAAAATAATTAAAGAGAAGATGAATTTATCTTCTCTTTTTTTGATTTTTCTCTATATAAAAATTTATTGCTTTCTTTTTCATATCTTCCATGTCTCTAGAAGTTATCTTTTCTCTGAAAATATTCTATATCATTTTATTTATATTAGTTTTTTCCCCTATTTCTTGTTCTTATCTCTTTAGAAAAAGACATCATTTAGTAAAAAAATCCCGAAATTTAAAAGCTTCAGCATATAGATAAAGAGGTACAAAAAAATAATGTTAATATTTTTTTAATAATAAAATATAAATTTAATAGATAATGAAAAAGTATTTTAAAAATAAAAAAAGACAAATACTTGTAATTTATTTAATTTTTTTATATGCATAACTTTTTCCATTTTTAATAAAAATGAGAAAATGCCTTTTAATGTATATTATGTAATATTTTAAAGGAAATAAAATTTATACCAGTATAATTATAATGAAATCTTTTTTCTTCTAAAAAGATTAAAAATGAAAACTTTTTCTATTTGTTTTTCATTTTTATAAAAAATAATTATCAAGGAGGAGTTATGTTAAGTGTTCAAACTATTCGTGCTGCTCAAAATGGAGATGAAGATGCTATACAATTAATATTCCAAACTCTTAGGCAGCTCATTCTTTACAAAACTAAAAACTATTTTTTTCAAGATGGAGATCGAGAAGATGTAATCCAAGAAGCAAGGATAGGTCTTTTAAAAGCTATCAAAGCTTACAATGAAAACAAAAAAACTTCTTTTTCTAATTTTGCTTTATTGTGTATTAAACGTCATTTAATAACCATGTTAAAAACTTCGAGTTCTGGAAAAAACCGAATTTTGAATATGGCTATCTTAAATTCTTCTGAAATTGAAGATGATTCAAAAATCACATATGAAAATAGATCATTTAATTTCTATAACCCTGAAGAAATTTATTTGAGTAAAGAAAAAATTAAATTTTTAAATAAGTATTTAAAATCTCATTTGAGTCCAATGGAAAAACAAATATTTGAATATATGCTATTAGGGTTAACATATATTGAAATTTCAAAAAAAACTAAAAGAGATTTGAAATCTGTAGATAATAGTATACATAGAATAAAAACAAAAATAAAAAAATTTATCTTGGAATATGAACAAGTCTAATATTTCAAAAAAGATTTTATTTAATAAAGCCTTTTTTGGTAAGTTAAATCCTATTTATTTTATATCATATAATATATTCTTATTAAAAAATTTTTATTTTTAAATATATATAATATTAACAAAAACCTCTCACTTGAGAGGTTTTTGTATGCAATACATCTTTTAGGAAAAAGTATATAAATATAGCCTATAATTTTATTTTCAGGAAGAAAAAATTATTGTTGTTAATCGCTTATACTTTTATGACCTCTATTTTGTATTTTAATCATTTTTTATATATTTTATTTTAAAAAAGGTTTTATACAAAACTAAAATCTATTTTATACATTTCTTTTCTAATTCTTCGTAACTTCCACCATCTTTTGATATGTAACATGCTTCATTTTCAAGAAGTTCTTTATCATATTTTATTTGCTCTTCTAATACTTCAATATAACTCTTTAATAATTCAAATTTTTTGATTATTAATTCTTTTTGTGTTTCATCAGTTTTTAATTTAAATTCCTCACTGTGAATAAAATTATTTAATCTTTCCAATTTTGCTTTTTCTACTTCATGCTCTTCCAAAATGTACTTAAGATTTTTTTCAATGCTCATAACTTTCCTCCTATTTTATTTGTTGTTTTATAATATATTATTCATAAATTTTATTATTTTTCCTTTTTTTATTTTATAAAATATAAAAACCTCTTATATTACATAAGAGGTTAGTCTATACTATAAAACATCTTGGGGAAAGATTTTTATATACAAGTATGATATCATATAAGTTTCTTTTTGTGAATACAAAAAATATTTTCATTGATAAATATTCTTCTTAAAAATTAATTTTTACATATTATCTTATTTTTATTATTTGTGAATAACCATTTGGTACAGATATTTTTTCTTTAGAATATTGGTGTACCATTTTTTAGTATATTGATAAAAAATACAAAACATTAGTTTTATAATCAAATTATTTTTATTAACGTGTTAAATAAAAAAACATGAAAATATAGAAATTTTTATATATAAAATTTAATTATAAAATATCAACTATTCTGGATAGCCTTTCCCCTTTAAAAATCCTTTAAAATCAATTTTATGAAGTCATTTTTTTATAGATTTCACAAAAATTATCTGCATTTCAAAAAGAAAAAAATCTCAAACTTTTGCAGAATAACAATGTAATAGATCTTTTTCCAAATGAGATTTATAATAAAGAAAAAAGAGCTGATAGGATTAAAAGCTCTTTTTTCCCTTTTCTTCGTTATCTATAACAAAACATTCTGGGGAAAGATTTGTTATTATGATTATACTCTCTTTTTTATTTATTGTCAATTTTTTAGTTTTATAGAATATTTTTTTATTTGTCTTTTTAGTTTCTTTATTTTTTTTATATCTCATCTATCTTCGCATTGTTCTAATGCTAATTTTAGCTAAAAACCAAAACTTGTAGATATACTTGAACTCTTTTCTGAAATTTTACTTTTAGTTATGCTTTCAGTTTTTGTATTGACCGTATTCATATTTGTTTCTGTTATCCTGTTTCCACCGTTAGAAAAACTTTGAGTATTTATATCAGAAATGCTTTGACTATTTATTTGTGTGTTTGATACAGTATTAATAGTCTCATGTGATTTAACCTTTGTCTTAGTATTTACTTTAGCTACTGGATATTCAATATTATTATTATATAAAAGTGTTGCTATTATTGATTCATACAACAAATTGCTATTTGATTGAGAAGTATTACTGTTTGTATTAGTACAGCTTATTGTTATTAAACTAATAAAAACTATTATTAGTATTTTCATATTTTCCTCCTTGATAATTCATTTATAACTATATAAAATATTTTTTAATCTATTCTTTTACGGCTTCCTCTCCAAATTCTTATATACTATTTTTATTTTTTGCTATAAAATTTCAGTCACTCATTTTTGATATACGAAATCTAATAAATAATTTCAACTAATTTTTTTAAATTAAGTTAAAATAACTTTCTTTTATAGAAAATATAATATTTTTTATTTTTAAAAATATTTTTAATTTTTTTATTTCACAATACACACTTTTAAATAATGCTTTGAACCTATGATATAATACAAAAAATGTTAGTAAGAAATTAATTTTCCTAATCCTTATTTTCGCTATCTGATATGAATTTAAAACAATTAAAACTTTCTAATAGAATAAAAAGGCCTCTCATAATTGAAAGGTCTTTTTTATAGTTATAAAACATCTTAGTGGAAGATTTTCATATTATATATTACTCATCTATGGCTAAACTTATATCTTTTCCTTCTAATGTTAGAATTCCTTCTTTCCCTTTAAAATGTATTTCTATTTTTTCATTTTCACCAATCATCCTAGTTCCTGACCCACTCACAGCTTCCTTCATTTCTATTTTCTTATTTCCAATTGTTAATATCCCTGTTTCAAAAAGATTTGAAGATTCAAGAGTTATTATTTCTTTATTGTCTTCTCTCTTAAAAGTTATTATTTCTTTTTCAACTGATGGAATATTTTTTTCAACTTTAACTACTTCTTCTTTCTTTTCTATATCTTTTCCACATCCTGTAATAGCAAGTACAACTCCCAAAATAACAAAAAATTTTTTCATAATTCTCCTCCTAAATTTATTTATTATAAATATTAAGTAATCAAACAAATTAACTTAAAATTATGCCATATTTATTACTAATAGCACTACCAGCTGGTAATACTATTAGTATACTTCTTTCCAGCCCCCTTGTCAATTTTTTACATTGCTGCTGAAATTTGTAGCTCTTCCAACTCCGATAAATAGCTTCAACAAAAACTCAATTTTAAGTAAGAATTACAATATTTCTACCACAATTTAAATTTTCAAAATCATAGTATTTTCTAATGTTACTAAAATAATACTTGAGTCTATGATATAAAATACCAGAAAAAAATTAATCTTCCTGACCATTATTTCTACCATTTGATATGAATTTAATCCTAAAAGAACAATTAAATTTTCCAATAAAATAAAAGAACCTCTTATAATTAAGAGGCCTTTTCCAACTATAGTTATAAAACATCTTGGGGAAAGATTTTATACCTAAATATAATATCATATAAATTTATTTTTGTAAACACAATTTTTTATTAACTATATTTACATTAAAATTTGAAAATTAAGTTTTATTTTTTACTTTTTTAGACTAAGGAGAGAATTTCTTCTCCCCCTTAGTCTATCCCCCAAAGTCGTATAATATTACTACATAATTAGATCATTTCTTTTTTTATTTTACAAAAAATTTTATTTTATCAAATAAGCAGACACTCTTCTTATAACTCATATTTGAGAAGGGATAATTAAATTTCTTTATTTATCATTTCTTTTTATCTCTTACTTATTTTTACATTGTTCTAATGCTACCTTTAATTTTTCTGGTATAGGTATTCCTAGTATAGCCGCATTTTCTAAAATAGATAAAAATTCTGTAGCTACATAAAACATTAATACAAGTGTTCTTATTCCCATGCCTTGTAAAATTATATCCATTTGAGTAGCTCCAACTATTATTACAAGGATAATAAATTTCTTCCAAAATCCTTTATAAGCTCTTTTGGAATTCATATTCTTCTCTTTATACCCCTTTGCAACTCCTGTTATATAATCTAATGCCATCATTATCAACAATGCTCTAAACAAGTTGTCGAAGCCTCCTATTAAAAAAATGGTTACGCTTACCCAGCTTGTCCATACCATAGCAAGTCCTATCTTTGCTAAATTTATATATTCTTTTAACACTTCAAACATATATTCCTCCGCCTTTTATAGCTTAACTCCTGCTCTTAATCCACCAACTATATTATTGTTGCCTCTTAAATCTGTTTTTCCTTCCAAATATCCTTCTATATATCCTTTACTATTTATGTCTTTCTGCATTTCCTCTGCTACTTTTAATATATTCTTTTGAGCTCCTGTGGTAGCTGTTTTAAGAATTTCATTCACAATCGTGAGCTGTTTATCCTTTGAACTTTTAAAAGTCTTTTGAAGCGTTTTTAGAGCTTCTTCTATTAAAGAAATTATAATTTTTTCTGATATAAGCCAAGATAGATATCTAGGGATTCTTTTTTTGAATTCTTTTATAGCATACTCAAGTTTTTGTTTCCCTTGTCCTGATATAAATTCCTCCTCTGCTCTTGTTACTGCATAACAAGCTATTACCCATAAACTTTCTTTTTTATACTTATACAAGCAATACAAACTCACTATAACCAAAATAATTGTTACTATCAAAAATAATGCTTCTTTATTCATTTTTATTTCCTCCTTAATTCTCTATCTGAAAGTGAGGCCCATCTACTAGAGTTTTCCAATCTCCACCCCAAGTTATTTTTAATCCATCATGTTCAGCTATTTTCTTTACAAGGTCAGCTATTTCTTTATAATAATCAAGTTTCCAAGTGACTTCTCTATCTTTATAAACAACTATATCTACAGCTTTGCCTTTAAGATGGTAACTATTCATAGTCTGGGATTTTCCTGTTCTTACATATTCTTTTTGTTTTTCTATTGTCCTTAGTCCTTCAGTTATCCCAAAGTCATATGGAGAAATAGATAATACTTCTTTCATGAGTTTAACAAGTCTCTCATCTACTCCTTTTAAGTTATCTAAACTTCTTTTACTAAACTTATACATTTATTTTTCCCTCCAATTTTTCTATTTTACTTTTTAATTCTTCTATCTGTTTTTGTTGCTCTTGTATTCCCTTTACTATTACAGATATAAATTCTTCATATCCCAAACTTAATACATCTCTTCCTCCATTAATAGAATGGTCTTGGTATCCTCCAAAGTCTACACCTAATTCTCTCATAGTTTCAAAAACTTCCTGTGCTATAAAACCTTGATGGAGCCTCCACCCTTTCTTGCTTCCATCTTTTATTACATTTTCCAAAGAATATTTTTTTAATATTTCCTCTCTCTTTTTAGTTTTTTCTTCTTCCTCTATTTTAGTTTCTTCCAGAATTTTCAATTCTTTTTCCATTTCTTCTGTTTTTATATAATCTTCTCTATAATCCCACCTATATTCTCTTGGTCTCAATTTCATTAAAAAATTTAAGCCTAAATTTGTATCTCGTATATCTGTTTTATCTCTTTTATCAGATCTGTTTTGAACTGCTCCATAGCAATATACTGTAACATTAGAATTTCCTATTTGTGCTTGGTTATCTGCTGTAACTTCTGTATTATATCCTATTCCAATTACATTCTTTAAATTTGTGCTATTTAACGCATTATAGCCTATTGCAACATTGTAACTATTTTTAGACCATTTACATGCACCGCTTCCTATTGCAACATTGTAACCACCTGAATTATTATTCGATAATGCCTCAAGCCCTATTGCAATATTGTCATATCCTAAAATTTGAGCTCCTGCATTAATCCCTATTGCAATATTGGAAGTCCCAGTTCTTAAATTATATAATGCTCCACCACCTATTCCTATGTTAAAATTATTATCAACCAATCTTAGAACATTGCTTCCTATCGCAATATTCTCTCCCCCTCTTCCTGTAGCATTTTTCAATACCCTATAACCAATACCTATATTGTTATTTCCTGAAAGTATTTTACTACCACTATCATACCCTAATATAATATTGTTGCGTCCGCTTCCATTATTAACATTTGTTCCCACAAGTATACTTCCTGATGAAAGAGTTGTGAAATCATCTTTATCCATATTAGATACAACTAATTTACTATTCGTTTCATCTACAAATAAATACTTGCTTTCACCTCCAGAACTACCCATTTGAACTATAAATTCAAAGTTGCTCTCTTTCTTCTCAAATATTTTTCCATTATCTCCATCTGTACTGGAAATAATTACATATTCACCAATTTTAACAATATTATTATTAAAATCTGCCTGCATTTCCCCTACACTAGAATATGTCTTTGCTATATAAAAGGCCTTTCCTGTATCTCCTTTGTCTCCCTTTGGTCCTTGTATTCCCTGTTCTCCTCTATCCCCTTTTGGTCCTCGTACTCCTTGGATTCCTTGTTCTCCTTTATCTCCCTTTTCTCCTTTTAATTCTGTATAAGTATAAGTAGTTTCTCCCTCTACTCTTACCCCGAGTTGAGTACCATTCCAGTGAAATTCCAACGATTTTCCTCTTGGTCCTATAAGAGATAACAGCCATTCTTCTTCTGTTCCTTCAAAACCTTTTTTTACTGCTAAATCATATGCACTTTCTCCATCCTCTATGGCAAACTCCCAAGTGCTGCCATCTGTATATTGAATTTCAAAGTAATTCATAAGTCCTATTTTTTGTGTTTTTACTACTGCTAAAATTCCTTTTCCTGTATCTCCCTTTTCCCCTTTATCTCCTTTGTCCCCTTTTTTACATTCTATTTCTCCAATTACCACATTATTTTCTAAAATTACCTGATATATGTTATTCCCATTTACCAGAGTTTCTTTATATCTTATTTCTTTTATAGAAAGGCCTCTTGGTCCTTCTATTACTTCTGCATTTATTTCTAAAGCTATATTTCCTTTTTTCATTATAACAACCCCCAAACTCCATCTACTTGTCCTGTTAATCCATCTCTATGTGTAAGATGTGTTACTCTTACATTTGTACCCCCATCCCATGTTATGTGAATTTCTCCTCCACCATTTCTGTCATGGTCTCTAGCTTTTACTGTTTGATTTGCTAATAAAAGCATAAAATGAATATCCATTGTAGAGCCTCCTGCTTTTATCATTAATACTCTATATTTTTTAGCTTTTTCATTTAAAGTGATTGTTCTTGTTCCTCCTCTCATTTGAAAACTTCCATTAGTATCTACTTTTTCAACAACATTCATTTCATCTCTTGATATCGTATTTGTTAATTTTCTAAATTCTGCAAAATTATTAGTATACTTAATCATTCCATCAGAATCCTTATAAGCTATACCACAATTTTTAGGAATAGCACCACTATTGAAAGTAGTTGTTGTATAGATATCTCCTACTTTAATACCTCCACTTGCTCCCCTCTGTACAAGCTTATTTCCTACATTCTCCATTGACATATCCTCTTTATATAGAGTTTCCTTTAAAAAATCTTTTATTATCTTATAAGAATTCACTATGTTATCCCAGTTAATATTTAAAGCATGCCCTGCTGGTACATCTGCCATAGGTTTATTTATTTCTGTTCTTAATTTTGAGTAAACCTCTGGGTCATACATTAATGCTATCACTGTTGCTATTTCATCTAATCTGCTCTTATCAAGTGCCATTTTTCCTCCTTAAACTATTATTATTTCTTTATCTTCTTGAACTTTGCTATCATTATATAGCCACTCATTAAGTTTATATTGAATTTTTCCTCCACCTGTTATTGTGGTAGTGCATTGTAATTCGCCTGCATCATCTACAGAAATTGCATGTTCAATAGAATAAGCTCTTAAAAATAAAGGCCTTTCTGTTAAATTCTCATGAATATACCACAATTCGTCATTAAGCTTTAATTTAGGCATTAAAGTGGTTTCTATTGTATAATTGACTACTGGGTCTTTTAAATCTTTTAAAGCTTGAGTAGCCATTCTCATGGCCATATCATTTGTAGTTATAACCTTTTCAGTTACATCAAGGCCCAAAGTCAATCTATTTTCTCTATATTTAAGTATTGAATCATCATCTTTTATTTCTATTGTTTTTACTTTGTTACCATCATTATGATCTTTATATATTACTGTTACAATATTTCTAACTCTTGTTAAGTCTCCCGTATAGGTAAACTCCCCAATTACTTCACCTTTTAGAAGTTGATAGGTTATATAACTTGCTGATATAGTATCTTCAAATATTAATACTTGTTTATTTTTAGTTCTGTCATATCTAAAATACAGGCTCCAACCTTTTGTTAAAGCTAATTTCTGTATAGAATCCCATATAGTTACATCTTCAACTATATAATCTTCTGTAAGTATAGCTGTATTAGTAGGATCATATAGAAATTCTATATCTGCTCTGTTATTATCTTTAAGTATCTGTTCTATTGTTGCTTCAAATGTAATCCCTTTAGAATATGTCTTATTTATTGCCATAACATCAAGATCATATGAGAAGTCTTGACATTCAAGTGATACATTATGATATCCTATCCCTTCATATCTTTTTATTTTTCCATCAAATATGATTATGTCTTCAGCAGCATTAAAGAATAACCCTACTACCATTCTTTGATTTACTGGAAATTCTGTATTTAATCTAATTCTTATTCCGCCATTTTCCCTAGTAACGCTTTCTATATAATATGGAAAATTTTCTGGATCATCCTCTTTAGCAAAATATAAATATTCTACCCCATAAGTATCGGAAAAATAATTTCTTGAAAAATATCCAATAGCCCATGGTAAATACGAGTATTTATAATATCCTAAAAGCTCTACAACATCTGGATCAACATTTGGTATAAAATATTCTCTTGCCCCTGTTCCTTCAAATTCTACTCTGTCTGCATCCAAGTCACTTGCTGTTGTGATTACTAAAAAACCTACTTTTTCATATGGCTTTACTACTCTATTAAAATACACATATAATCCATTTGCCATTTGTGAGGTATTCTCTATATTCAAATTTGCTTCTGATGGAGTAAGGGCAGTTACTCCATCATATATGCTTGTAAGTTCTATTTCTTCCACTCTTTTTATATTTTTCAAAAGAATATAAGCTTTATCTTCTCCAGTTTGACTTAAATTGTAATGATTTGTAGATTTTGCTGTTCTTACTTTTATTCTTACCCTCCTACCTAGTTGAAATTGATTAGTTGATAAAATAGGCCCTGTTGTAAGTTTTTTATTTTTAGCATTATGAATAATAAGATTAGCAAATTTTTTTAAACTGTCTATTCCAAAATCTTCACTTCCTACCTCTGCAATATTTCCAAGGTTTATAGTTGTAGTTCCTACTACCTGCTCTGTAAATTCTTGCCATAGTCCTTCATTATTCAAGAGTTCATATTTAAGTAAAAATCTTCTCACTTTATACCTCCTCTAAACTGAAAGAATACACTTTGCAATCTCTTACTTTTCCATCAATCACTGCTACTTGAGAACTTTCGTTTACTTCATCTTTTAGAATAACCACATAGTCTCTTCCTCTTACTGTGAGTGTTTTATATCCTCCTATATCTTTATAGAGAACTTTTTCAAATTCTTCTATTGTATTACAATAAACATCTGGATATAATCTATATTCAATATCTGTCAAGGGTACTGTTGTCATACTGAATGTCTTTTTCCTTTTAGTATCAAAAGTAGTTGAAACAATTAAATCTCCTTGATGGTTTCTTACTGCATCCATCATAGTGGCAAAGTTTGTATTTCCTATATTTGCTATACAATTCAGTCTTATTCCATTCATAATTATTCCAGTGTCTTTTAAAGCCTGTGAAATATATTCAAATTGTCCTTTATATTTATCTGCTGTTTTACAAACAAATATAAGTTCTCTATATCCTCTTATTCTTGCTAAAAGATTATATACTACATCTCTTGTTCCTGTATCATCTGGCTTTAATTCAAAACCACCCTGAAATTCATATTCCTCTTCTCTTCCCATAGCCCATAAAGGAAGGGTAAATCTTGGAGCAAGGGAAGGAGTGAGATTAAAGTCAAATTTTATTGTTATATTTTCATTTTCTTTTATTATTGTTATTGTATGGTTGCTGTTGTCTGCCTGTATAATTTCAGTTCTCATTAAAATTTATTCCTCCTTGCCTTTCTCATACTATCACTTGTTACTTTGATAATTCTCTTATCCAATACTTGTCCATCAAGCATTATTGGAATCTCAAAAGTTCCACTAAATTCTGTTGTTACTTTTTGGCCTGCATTATACTTCCATAAATTTGTTGCCATTCCTTGAACTGTATTCTTACTCATATTCTTATTTAAGCTATCCACACTATTTGTTAAGTTATCCAAATTCATTCCTAATTCCTTGAATAGATCTTCTAACTTCTCATTTGAAGCTTCCATATATTTTTTAATAAGTTCTATATATTGTGTAAGTGTTAAATTTTCTAAATTTCCTGTTTCAAGTTGAATACCAAGATTAGCATCCTTTCTGAACATATCCTTTACTATTTCAGATACCTTGTCAGACATTCCATTGAATAAAGCTTTTGATATCTCTGTATTGATAAAGGCATTTTTTAAACTGTTGGCCAACATTTTTTCAAGATTATTTCCAAGGTCATCTAATCCATTAAAGAATCCATTTTTAACAACCTGTGCCAAACTGTCTGCTGAAAAATCTATAATTCCTTTTATAGTCTCTTTTAAAGATTTTTCAACTTCTCTATTTACATTTGTTACTTGCTGTGCAAGAGCTGTTATATCTATTGCACCATATTTTCCCTCTCCTGTGCTTAGTGTATCTCCATTTAAAACTGCTCCACCTGTTATTGATTTAAACCAGTCTATTATTTGTTGTTTACTATATTGTGGCATTAACTGTTTTAGAGTAGTCATACTTACACCATCATGTCCCACTTTAGCAGCTTCTAAAGTAGAAAGGTTAGTGTCATAATTAGTATTTGCCTGTACTCTATCATATAAATTAATATAGCTCCCTGCACCTAATCTAGCTAAATCTTCATTATATGCCTCTACCACATCAGCCCATTTGTATTGGCCTGATATAAGTCCTTTTTTTAATCTTTCCTGTGCTTCTTTTCTCCTTTTCTCTTCTCTCTTTTTCTTCTTTTTGCTCTTTCTTCCAAACAGGCTACCTCCAACACTTCCAATAGCTCCACCTACTATACTTCCTACTGGTCCTCCTCCTGCTATTGCTCCTATACCACTACCAATCATGCTCCCAATATTTCCCTCTGCTCCACCTCCTAAGGCTCCAGAAATAGCACTGCCTATACCTGCTCCCATGCTAAAATCCTTAAAGCCCGGAATTGCTCCACTTCCAAAAACTTTTGTTAAAAGGTTGGCTCCTTGTTCTGTTCCCTTTAAAGTATCAAAAATAGTACTTCCTATATTTGCTATATTAGAAATATTTTTCAATGATTGACTGCTTGTATTATCTCCAATAACTTGAAACATATTAGCTAAATTTTTCAAATTATTACTCATATTTTCAAGAGCTTTGGTATTTTTTTCTTGTGCCTCTTTTGCCTCTTGGTCCACTTCTTCTTTTTCTGCATTTGCCATTGTTAAAGCTATTTCAGATGTTATAGCTTCAGTATTTACCTTTTTTTCTGTGTCAGTAGAATAAAAAGTATTTTCTTTTTTATTTTCTAAAGTTTTTATCTTCTTTTCTGTCTCTATATCTCTTTTAGCCTTTTCATAAGCCTTCTTTACTGCTTCTATTTCTTCTTTAGTTCCTTTTTCTTTAAGAGCTGTCATATCTTTATTATATTTTTCAGTTGCTTCAAGCATTTTTTTATTATATTCAGTATCAATTTTAAGTTGTTCTGATTTATTCTTTTTTTCTATCTCTTTTTTCGCTTTTTCCTCTGCTTTTTTCCTTTCATCTTCTGATTTTTTAGCATTATCTATTCTATTTTCTACATCAGCTATTTTGATTTGTCCTTCAAGGTCTTGTATTTTCAAAGAAATTTTATCTATTTCATTTTTTACCTCATTTACACGAAAAGCATCTGTTTCGTTAACTATGCTTTTTTCTAAATCACTTTTTTCAAGCCTATATTTTTCTAATTCACCACTTTTTTTGATTTTTTCTACCTCAGTTTTGTACGCCTCATCTAGTTTCTCTTTCCCTTCAAAATCAGAAGAAGCTAATTTACTCAGTTTTTCAGTGTACTTTTGTTGTGCTTCTATTAATTTTTTTGAAGTATCAGCTTCAATTTGCTGTTTAGTTTTGTATTTTTCTTCTGTAGGTTTAACTTTACCATGTGTTTCTTGAGCGATAACAGTATCCGATTTAAAAGTTGTTACAGAAGAAGAAAAGTCCTCCGTTACACCTGCAGCAATCTCTAACCTTCTTTTTAATTCATTTTCTTGTTTTTTCTCTTCTTCAAGTCTTTTCTTGAGTGCTTCCCTTTGCATTGCTAACTCTGCATTTTTTAAGAAATTCTCAGGATATTGTTTACGCCACTCTTGTTTTTGTTTATCTGTGACATTGTCCCAAGAATATTCACCTAACATAACTCCTAACTTAGATTTAGGAGCTTGCATAGGGCTACCACTAAACTCCATTGGATTAAGCTTATTGTCTATTTTTTTAATTTCTTTTTCTGTGTCTTCCCTTTGTTTTTTAGCTTGTGTATAGCTCATCTCAGCAAAAGAATCATTAACCTCTGCCTGTCTCTTTTTTATCAAAGAGAGTACCTCAGCATAGTTTCCGCCTTCTTTAGCCCATTGCTTATATGCTTCGGCTATTTCTGGGGCTAATATTTCTAATACTTTTAAAGCTTCATTCAATTTTTCTTGTTCTTCTTTTGTTTTATCACTTTTTCTGCCTAGTTCTTCCAGTGTTTTTATACTGTTTTCTATTTCAATATTTACTTTTTTTCTAGCTGCCATTTCTTTATCATGGCCTGTCACTATATCACCAATAGATGCTAAAACTTCCAATGACATTCCTCCTATAGTCATTTTGAAGTTATCCCAATATCTAGCCCCTCTTTCTATTCTTTTCTCCATTGTAGCCATTAGATTATCTACATTTCTTTCTAATTCATTAAAAGGATCATTTATTGCATTTAATTTTTCTAAATATCCTTTTATGTCATTTCCTATACTTAACCAATAACTTTTAGCCTCTTTTCTTCCAAATAAGCTTTCTACTTTAAAGCCAGATTGATTAGAGTATTCTTTTAAGGTCCTTAAAATTCCTTCAAGATTTCCTCCATTTTTCATATATGTATCTATGCTTTGCCCTGCTAATCTAGTGAAAAGCTTGTTTACATCACTTGCAGTATCTAGCAGCTCATACATAAAGCTTGCCATCTGTGTTTGTGCTACTTCAGCCTTACTTCCTTTTGCTGTAAGTAATGCAATAGATGCCCCTATTTCATCCACACTTATTCCTAATTCCTTTGCTACTGGAACAGTTCTATATAATTGCTGCTGAAATTCCTGTACTGTAAGTTTTCCTACTTTCTGTGTTCTTACAAATATATTTGCTATTCTGTCTGCTTCTTCTATTTCTAAATTATAAGCATTTAAAACAGTTGTCAGTCCATCTACAGATTCATTTACAGATGAAAATCCTGTTATTGCTAGCTTATTTGATGTTTCCAATAAAGCATACTTTTTATGAACGTCTCCTATTGCACTTACTACCTGATAAAGCCCTTCTGATACTTCCCTATAATCAGTGCCAAACTTTTTTCCTATTCTATCTACTTCACTGTTTATTATCCCTCTGTTTGCTGTTGAAATAGTTCTGGTTTTTTCTGTTGCATATTCTAACTGCCCTGTAAGTTTTGCTCCTTCTGCTACTCCTTGTTTAAGTGTATTTACTATACTTGCAATAATTTTAGCCTTTAGGCTTCCAATCATTACATCCATGCTTCCAAAAATTTGATTTGTTTCTTTTACCTGTTTCTTTCCTTCTGCTAAAGCCTTATGCATCTCTTTTAATCTATCTACCATTTCTTTGGCACTTCTGCTACCCTCTCCAAAATAAATGGCCTTTGCTTTTAGAGCTGCTGCTTCTATTTCTGCCTTTAAAATTTTAATATCTTCTGGAGAAAAGGCTTTTTTATTCATTTTTATATCAGCAACTTTTTTTCCTAAAAGATCTACTTCATTTTTTACTTCTTGTAAATGATTTTTAGGTACTTTAAGTTTTGCCTTTACTTCAACTTCTTTGCCATCCATCTTATCTATTTGTTTTTCTGCTTGTGCAGTATCTGCTGTTACAATAACTTTTATATCTTCCTGCATTTTTCAACTCCTTATTTTTTTGCAAATAAAAAACCCCAGATAAATTAATATCTGAGGTCAAAATTCATAATGTGTCCACATGCTGACAATCATTATTGTTTTTTCTTCTTCTAGTACTCTATAGACTAATCTATGTTGTCTATTTATTCTTCTGGAATATAAGCCTTTTAAATTTCCTACTAAACTTTCATAAGGTGGAGGATTTTTAAAAGGCTCTACTTTTATAAGCTCTAATAATTTTTCGACTGTTCTTTTCAAGGCAGGATGTTGTTTTATTTTATCCTTATCTTTTAAAGCCTGTTTTAAAATTACTATTTTATATTCTACCATTTAAATTCCTCACACTCTTCCAGTGTAGCTTTTAAACTTGTTTCAAGTCTCTCTTTCATTTCCGGATTAGAGCACAAATACAAAGTTTCTAATAGTCCGTTATACTCTGCTTCACTGATTATAATAGCATTTCCCTTTTTAGTATTTACATTAATAACATCATTGTACTCTATTGCAGAGTCTAAATAACTAAAAAGGTTATTTCTTAAATTTGTTGCATTAGTATTAGTCATATTATCACTCTCCTTATGTGTACATTATAACGTACACTATATAAAAAGTCAATACTTTTTTACCTCAGAGAATATTTATTTTCCAATGTTCCTTTTTTATTTATTTCTTTTTGTTTAGCAATTCACTTACTTTATCAAACATAGAATAATCTCTATATTCTTCTTTCTTTTTTCTTCCTAGAATATCTATTGTTTCCTTACTTCCCATTATGCCAGCCATTGTATTTATTAAAGCGTTTGTATGAAAAACTTCTCTTTCAAGCTTTTTATAATCTGCCTCAAATACTAGATTGATATCCCAATAAGTCATATCCAGAACTTCTTCCTGTTTATAACCTTTACTCATTAAAGTTATTATTAATTCTCTAAAATCTGTTTTAACAGGCTCTCTTTTTTCTTCATGAGTATTTCTATTACTAGACAATTCAAATGGGTTTCCTGCCTCATCTATTAATTTCTGAAGCATTTTATATAATGCCTCATAGCTCTCTGTTATATCTGGATAACTCTTTAAAAAGTCCTCATAAGAAAAACTATATTCTTGTAAAGAAGAATATATTATTCTTGTTATTGTCTCTATATCTCCCTGAATTGCTTTTTCAAACATTCCCGTTTCATCTGGATAATATTTTATAAGCTTCATCCTTGCTCTTAAATTTAGTTTTAATTTATATTCTATTTCATTTATTTTTAATTTCATATTTCCTCCTCTTATTCTCTTAAATCAAAAATTATTCTCATTTAAAGGAATAAGGATAAAGGGGATTACTCCCCTTTGCTCTTATTTTGTAAAAACTTTCTTTTCTATCATTCCTGATTGAAGCTTTAAACTTGCTGTATAACTTAAAGCACTTCCCCCATCAAGAGTTCCTGAATGTGTAAATTCTGTTACTTTATACACTCCCTCTATATACGGAGTATTTTTCTGTTTTAAAGCTCCATGTCTAGCCTTTACAGTATATTCTCCATCAAAGGCAAAGTTCAAAGTTGCTACTGATGGAAAATCTGGGTGATAATACCCTTGTATTCCATCTATACTGGAAGTTTTAAGCCCCCCTATTGCACTTTCATACCCATTTGAATGCTTATTATTAGTATTTATTTCTGCCTGCTGTTCTGTTGATGTAAAGTCTGTTATCTGTGCTACATCAATATATCCATCATTTTCTAGTAAAATTGCACTTGTAAATGATGTATTTCTTGGCTCATTTGCTAATGTTATTGTACTTGCTGTTGTAGCAGTTACTTTTACAATTTCAACTAAATTAGGATTTGCCATTCCTCTAAAATTTTCAGCAGTTGCTAATCCATCTAATTCTGATTTATCAAACAGAGCTACTACAATATTTTTAGGAGCTGATATTACTTCTACTGTTCCTGTTGTAATTGTAAAAGTTGTTCCAGATATGCTTCCCTCCAATAATTCCATCTTAGGAATTATTACTTTCATTGAATCAGTATACTCACTTTCATCTTTTATGGCTTTATATGCCTGCATTCCAATATAAAGTCCTGCCCCATTAGGTTGCACTTCTAAAAATCTTTCCTTACTGTTATGAACTACTTCTTTTATGTTTACCATTTTATATTCCTCCTATACTTAAATTAATAGAATAATTGTGTTTATTCTGATATTCCCCTACATAATGCATTGAAATACTATAACACCCCATTTCATCTAGCTTCTTTTTGATTTTTTCGGCTAGTTCTCTTATTTTTAAATAAGAATTTTCAACTTTTGTCATACAAATAAGAATTTGAATTCTTTCTTCTTTATTGTGCTTTGTAATATCTTTTACCAAAGTATCTATTACGTATATGCCATTTTCTTTAGTATCAGAATATCCGTATATAGCTGTTATTCCTAATTCTAAATTATTTATTGCCCTTACTATTTCTCTTATTTTCATTTTCTAACCTCTGCTTTGATAAAGTCTTTTATTTTATGTTTTTCTTTTTCAAAAGGTCTTTCTATGAACTTATGGCCTGTTCCTGCTGTTGTATAATTTGTGAATGGGATTTCATGTACATAAACATTGTAAGAGGCTATTGCTCCACTACTTCCAATTTCTACAGTTAAGTTTCCTTCAGTAGCTTTTTTTACATATATACTTCTTCTCAGTTCTCCTGTATCTAGTGGAGTGACATCTAAAATTTCACTCTTTAAATGTTCTCCAAATTTATTCAAACCTCTTGCTACTGCTGCATCTATTTTACTTTTTATATTAGACATAATAAATCCACTCCAATGATGGTTTACCTATCCTTGTTATTTCTTCCATAGTCATTATTTTTCTTGCCTCTATGCTTGGTTTTTCTTCCTTGCTTTCTCCATTTTCTATAAGAATATTTTTCTTTACATCAAGAAGAATAGGAATTATTACATTTGCTGTAGAAAATATACTGTCACCTGCCATATTTCTTATAATTTTTATAGAATTTTCCCACCTTCCATTAAATACATTCTTTTTCCATATCTTTGTTGGTATTCCATCTTCATCTTTTAAGCCCTCTATTTCTTCCCAAACTGTTATTTTATCAATGTTATAACCTAACATTCTTCTTAAACTCATTTAGATTGCCTCCTTTCCCATTTTTATTAAAAATGGGAATTATCTTATTCTATATGATTTGCTCACATAGTTTTCAATAAGTTTATAAGCTTCAAGATTTACAAAAGGAATCTCTTTGTATTTATTTATCATACTTATATCAAATGTCACAGAAGCTGTTTTCTCGCTTTGTGCAATTATTCCAGACTTGAATTTTTCTAATTCTATTGTTATTTGATTTGTTGCCATATACAAGGCCTCTAATATACAACAAAGCTTTACTTCAAGTGGAATTACTCCTTTTTGATAAGGAAGAGGGAATATTAATCCCTCTCCCCTCTCTTCTCTTGGAATATTTAGGCTTTCTATTTTAGAAGTTGCCTTTATTAAGTTATATTCCTTAACTTTAGTATCAAGGTTTCTAAACTTTTCTGCCTCTTCTGGTTTTTCAAGCTTCAATAATTCCTCTGCTTCCTCTACTGTAATATAAGAATTTATTCCCTTTACAAGTATCATTTTTTAACCTCTTCTATTCCTGCTATCTTCCTTAAAGCTTTTGCTTCTTTTTCATCTGTTGTCACATATTCCCCTTTTCTAAATCTTATATCCATAACATAAAGATACAAATTAGGAACTTTAGATTTGAATATAAAACCTTCTCTCTTTTCTTCTATAACTTCCTCTTTTGCCTCTTCTTTGCTTTTCTCTTTCAATTCTTCTAAAACATTACTCATTCAGTACCTCCAAAAATTATGCCTTTAAATTTTTAACCCACATTTGACAAGGGCATTTTCCTAGTTTTACAGAAAATTCTCCATGGATAAAATAATTATCTGCTAACTTTGTTTTTGCTCCTATCTCTTCTTTAAGAGGATATAACTCTTTCATTTCTAATTCTTCTAAGTTCATTATCAAAGCTTCATCCCTATTTAAAGAATTTGCATGGAAAACATTTAAAGTTCCTCCAGTAGTAACAATTTGAGTGATTTTTGTTCCTGTTACTTTCTCATCTTGTGATGTTCTTATAGTATCCTTGTTAAAATTATCTATTCTATTAACTTGATCATATGCTGCTACAATAAAATATTTTCCTGCTGCAAGGTCATTACCTCCACCTGCATCTATAATTTGTTTTACAACCTTATCAATAAATGCTTTTGTAAGCTCTGCTCCTTCTGCATCAACTACTATTCCATGTTGTCTGATTAATGCTTTTACCCCATCATTATTTCTTGACATTCCTGATACAAACTTAACAGAATTTAATATTTTATTTTCAATTATACTCAATAGTTCTTCTTTCTTTTTCATACTTTCCATTTGATATGCTGAAAGCCCGTTTTGTCCTTGAATATATGTATGTTTTGCCGATTCTGTCACTTCAAACTGTTCATATATAATCCCAGTCTTATTTTCTATGTTTACTGGTAATTTTACAGTTGAAGGTTTAAGTTCTCCCCCTTCTTCCATAAAGATTCCCATATTTTTGATTTCTACTCCTTTATTATGTGCTACTTTTGTTGTTGATCCATATCCTCTTGTTACTGTTGCAGTAGCTCCTGAAACTGCTGTTACATATACAACTTCTTCTTCTATTGCCAGTAAAGAATCTTTTACTAGAACTTCTTCATGTGCCACAGTCAAAGTAGTATCACTATCTCCTATGTTTGCACTTAATACAGTATCTGTTTTTCTAATATAAGAATCTATCCATTCTATTGTTGTTGATGTTGTTGGTGTTTTTCTCCCACCTCTCAAAATATGTGATACTATTGGGGAAACACTGGCATTTATCAAATTTAATTCATCTGAAATATCTGCTGAAATTAGTTGATTTGTTGTATTTGTTTGATTAGTAGTTCCTCCACCTGCAAATACTTGTATTCCCATAAATTTGTATTTTTTTCTTAATGATCTCATTGTTTTCATTATTCATCTCCTCCATTTTCTATCTTCATTTTTAAATCTTGATATGCTGCTCTATCTTTTGCACTTCCTGTTTCTAAAGCCTTCTTTTCTGCTGCCTTTAACTGTTCTTGTAGTGTCAATATTCCTCCACCTTTTTGTCCTGTTCCTCCCGGCTTATCTTCTTTTTTATCTTCCTTAACTTCAAAGAGCATAGGGAATTTTGTTTTCAAAGCTGTTACTTGTTCATCTACCCCTTTTACAGTAAAATCATCACCTATTGTGATTTTATTCATGTCTAGGTGTGGTTTCAAAAGGTCTGCTTTATCTCCTAAAGCTTTTGATATTTCATATTCTTTAATCTTTCCTTGATATTTTCCTGCTTGTTCTGTTAAACTAGATTTTGGAATAAGCTCTAGTCCCAGATCTTCATCTTTAATCTCTTTTATGTCTTTTCCTAATTTTTTTGATAAAAACTTTTTGACATTCTCATTGAAAATCTTATCTGATAAAGATTGTGTTTTTGATAAATAATCCATTACCCCATCATCTGTATATTTTGCTTCTACCTCCTTTATTGTTTCTTTAGTTGCCACTAAATTTAATGCTACAAGGCCTGTTATAAGCTCTGGATTATCTTTGTTTTGTCCTATTAATGCTAGTATTTCTTGTATTGTCATTTTTTCCTCCTACAATCCCCTAAAATTATCTCTCAAAGAATTGATTTTTTTTATTATCTCTTTTTTTCTTCTATTTAAAACAGATATCATGCCTCTTTCTTCCTCCGTGAGATTTGCACCCCGTAAAGTCTGTAGCTTGGCATTTATACTGTTTTTAACTCTTTCAAGTCTGTTTATTTCTTGTTTCATTTCATATTTTTTAATCATTTCTGGACTTCTAGTGTCTGATTGATTATTTGATAGCTTTTTATTCTCTTCTATCTCTTTTTGATTATGGCCTTCTTCATAATAACCAGATAAAAGATGTTTACAGTTAGGATGGATACTTTTATATCCCATATTAAAGCCCGGAATATCATATAAATATGGATATTTTTTTATTCTTCTATCTAAGCTATAAATCCGCCCTTCTGCATACTTGGCACATGTTTCACAAGTCCAGTAATGCCGAGAAAATCTTACAAGATTACTTTTTGTTTCCTTAACTGCTTGTATTGTTGCTGCGTTTTTGGCTTGTTGAAACATTGTATTCAAGTTCATTTTTGCATAAGCTGGTAAAGACATTTTCAATCGCTTTCCTGTATCTGTTCTCAAAATAAAATATAAATTATCTTTCAACCTTTCACATATACTCACTATTACTTCATCTTTACTTTTTCCTAAATGTCTAAGGATAAGTTCATCCTTTACTATGCTATTTAATTCACTTGTTGCCTTCTGCTGCTCTTTTGTAAAGAACTTTTGTATCTGTTTACCTATTCCCTTTGCTGCTCTATTAGTCCTTTCATTAAAAATTCCATACAATTCTATAATATTTTCAGTATCTATTTTGGTAAACTGTTTATAGTTGTATTTCATATCTACATTTGCAATTCTTATAGCTTTTTCTATTTCAGCTATTTTTCTATTCAAATATTCATCATTCAAAGTCATTTGTATGATTTTTTTCTGTTCCTTAATTTCCTCAAAAGATTTTTTTAATTCTTTTAACAGATAAGTTTCATAATCAACTTTTCTCCCTTCTTTTAAAAGTTTTTCAAATTTATATATAAGGTTTTTTAATGCTTCCTCATACAGTTTTATTAAATGGTTTCTTTCATTCTTTTTAGCCATATTAGTCTAGGTCCTTTTCTTCTAAAGTTTCACTAATTGTACCAAAAAGCTTTTCTTCCTCTTCCATTATTCTTTCCAGTTCTTTTTCTGCTTCTTCTTCTGTAAAGCCTCTTTTGAGAAGAATAGATTTTCTAGACAATAATTTATTTGTAACTTGTATAGCTTCATTTTCTAATTCTTCTTTTTCTGAAAGGCTAATTCCATCTTTAAAAATAATATCAAGGCTTAAAGTTGCTTTTTCCTCTATTAAATAAGCTTGTTTATATATGTTATATAAAGGAGCATAGAGATTAGTTGTAATATCTCTGCATTTATTTAATGTTGAGGTTATAGCCTTTTTAAAAGCTTCTCCACTCGCTGTATTTCCTTCTCTACTTAGCCCTAATGCTATTTCATTAACTCCTAATTGAGAGTAAGCATTCTGCATATTGATTTTTAAGTGTTCATAAATAGCTGTAACATGAGAAGTTGGAGGCTCCACATATCGTACTGAATTTGCTTGTTCTGGACTTTCAAAATCAGTATATGTCCCACTTTTCACCTCTTTTTCTCCTGTTTCTCTATTTAATGCTGCCATCCCACCAGAGCCCACCATATTAGGATTATTTATCTTATTAAATAAATAGCTGTTGGATGTAAGCCTTATTACAATTTCCAAAAAAGTTGTTTCTAACCCTTCAAAAATAGATTTCCCATACAAACCTTCCCTTTCAATTCCACTCACATGGTGCAGATTTATTTCGTTAGTTGTTGGGTCAACTTCTGTAGGCTCTTTATCATCTATTCCGTTATAAACAAAAACTTTACCATCTAATTGATAAATTTCTATATATTTATATTTTGTATTTTTGCCATCAGATGTTTCTTTTTCCAATTCACAAAAATATATGTAGCCTGCTACTTTTGATATATTATTAGGATCTGGAATGATTATTACATTCTCCACTGGTAAAACTATTACTTCTGCTTTGTTATTATCTCCCTTTTCCACTTTAACAAAGGCGTTTCCAGTAACAAGTGCTTCTTCTACAAGCTGTTTAGTCTTTCCACGAATGTTTTCTCTTATTTCAAAATCTTTTTTCCAGTCTTTTTTTGTATTTGTAACATCAATATCAATATATGGAGCTTCTCCCACACTATATGTTTTTAAAGTATTTACTGCTGCCTTTGGCAAAGTGCTTTCCACTATGATGTCATCTATTGTTATATCATCAGTTATTACTCCTCCTATCGTTATTGTTCCATCAGGATTCAGCCATCTTGCTACTTCATCTTTTAGTCTCAAATTTTTTATAATTCTTTTTTTATAATGCTTTCCAACTTGATTTTTAAAGAACTTTCTGTATTTAGCCACATTTTTTATCTTTTCTTGATGTTGCAAAATATATTCATCTATATTTTTCATAATTTCTTCATGAATTAAAATTTTTATCACCTCCTAGAATCCTTTTGGCTTTTTCATTACAACAGGGGCTTTAGGTCTTAATTTGTGCATTTGGTAAGCTATAGCTACTGCTATTACTCTATCCTTCCCATTTGTGTTGACTTTTCCATCTTCTTTTTGAATTTCCCGCATCTGCTTTAAAGTCCTAACTGATTTTATAGTTATTTCTTCATTCCTTATAGCTGTATCTAAATCATCAAGCATAATGTACTTTGATGTAGGATTTGTACTCCATCCCGGCTTTTCTGTTTCTTTGTTATATCTTTTATCTAGCGTTTTCTCTATATAGATATATGGATATTTGCAAGTATTAATTAAAGTATTTAATGTGGAATGTCCATGATTATTTCTCTCTACACCTATAAAAGCATTATTATACTTTTTAGCCCAATGATTTAATAATAACCCATGTTCATCAGGCTTTACTTTATATTCTCCATTTGCAACCTCTGTCATTGTATCAGCCCTTAGTATGAAGAATGTGGAGCTATCCCCAAGTTCTAAACCCTCAGCTACGTCAGAGCCAATTATATACTCTACATTCTTTTGTGGCTCTTCAAAAATTTCTATTTCACCATTATACTTGCTTATAAACTCAATATTTTTATTTTGATTAATAAGAATATCTAATAGCTCTATATCAAAATAAGGCCTTCCAGAATGTAAAAACGCCATTTCATCTGTACAAGGATATTCTTGATATACATCTTCTTTTAATTCAAGGCGTTTATCAAAATACCAATGTATTTGTTTTATATCTAACTTAGTTTCATTCATGAGGGATTTTAGAAGTTTCATAAATTTTGTGTCTACTCCCTTGAATCTCTCTTCTTTTTCTATTGCTGCTTTGAATTCTTCTTCTGTGTACTCAACACCCTTGAAAGACTTCCTATATTCAGATGTTCTATACCATTCATAGAAAACTCCTATCCATTTACTTTTCCCCTCTTTGATAGAATCCCAATCATCTTTGAATTCATTGTAGCCATTGGCTGTGGTCTCATCAATTTCAATAGAGTATTTAGTCAATGCTTGGGATATTGCAGCAGCATTCTTTCGCATATCTTTCCAAAACGCTTTCTCAGAGTTGTGAAGCATTTTAAGTTTCTTTCCTCTCCCTGCTCCTTTACTCCCCGCAGTTGCTACTCTCCATGCACTGTTATTTCCTGCAAATATGAGTTCTCTTGCATTAGAACGCTTTGGTTTTTCTTTTATTTCATCTATTAGTCCATCAAAGAATCCTTTTGCTATGTCGGAAAATATAGAATTGGTTGCGTCATTATCATGTGCCATAGTAAAGCCCCTAAATCCTTCTTGCGTAAGCATTAGGCACTCTTGAAAAGCAGTTATCAAGGTTGTAAATCCTTGTTGTCTACCTTTTAGAATCTTAATTTTTATTTGCTCTATTTCTTTTTTATTTTGTTTGTATACTAGAGGTAATAAAACATTGTTTAAGAAGTCATTTTGAACTTCATTAAGAAAAAAAGGAACCTCATTGAACTCTTTATCTATAACACAAAAGTGCATTTCCATTAAATACCATGGATTTTCTAATAACTCTTTAAAGGTTTCTTTGTTATCTATAAGTTCATGCCAAGAAGCTTCTCTCCATTCTTGGTCCACTTCTATGTCCTTTGTTTTATTCCAGAGTCTCTTTCTCTCTTCTATATAGCCTTTACAATCCATTCTTTTTTCTCACCTCATTAATAGAAGTAATGATTTTATTGTCTTTATCTTCACTTTCTAATCCTAAATATCGTGTAAGAAAATCTAAAGATTTACATTTTTCTATTAATTCTATTTCTACACTTTTCCCTTTATCATTCTCTACTATCTTCATTTTTTTGATTAAAGTTCCATCTGTATGAGTTATAGGTTTAGGACTTCCATCTTCATTGAAATACTCATTTATATCACTCAAAGCCACCTGAATATGTCTATTTAATATTCTTTCTTGTGAAATTAGAAATTTTTGTCTTTGCTGCTCTTTTAATTTCTCTAAATATTTTTTTATGCTAGGATTTTCTAGGAGACGATATACATCAACTCTTGCATAGCTTGGACTATATTCTGCCTTTATAGCTGCTTGAAAAGCGTTCAAAGATTGCATATAATAATGACAGAAAAGTCTCTGTTTATCAGTCAATCCGTCCTCTTCATCTACCCATTCATAGTCTTTATCTTCACTAGAAATTAAAGCTTTTTTTTCTTCTTTTGGTTTTGTAGTACTACACTTTTTATTTTGTTGTACTACATTCTTTTTTTCTTCTGTATTACATTCCCATTTATCTCTATATTTCCAAGTTGCTACTTTCTTTTCATCTATTTTTAAGATATTTGCTATCTCTCTATTTGTAATATCTTTGTTATTTAGATAGAGCTCTTTAGCTTTATCTCTTGCTGGGTCCCTTATCCTTGCCACATCACCACCTCTTATTTCAAATTTATATAAACAAAAAAGGTGAATTAGAAAAACTACAGACTTTCATCTGTAATTGATCTAATCCACCCTAAGGAACGCTAATTAGTTTTTATAATTATTTAATTGTCTGTAGTCTTTTATTAGAATAAATTCTACCTCTTATAGTCCAAGAATAAATTCAAACTATCATTGCTTATATTTTATTATATTTATTCTTCTTTTGCAATAGCTAATAACTAACTATCTAATCTTACCATTTTATTTTTTTCTAATAAAAATCCCCAGATAATTAAATCTGAGGATTTAAAATTGTTATTTTTAATAAATTTCGACTTTTCCATATTTATATTCTGCTATTTTTTTTCCTGTTTTACTACCATATAAACCAGTATCAACTTCCCATTTATGATGATTTTCCATATAAATATATATGGCTTTAGTCCATGTATTTTTTACTCTTGCATCAATAGAATCCCAAATACTTTCATCAAAATACACTCTTCCATTATGTATTTCAATAGTTCCATTATTAATAATGTTTTCAACATTATTATGAATATTCGAGTTAGGGCATGAATAAACAGAAATGAAGGTACAAACAAATAATATTAACATTATTTTTTTCATAAAATCATCCTCCAAAATATTATTAACATGATTTTATTTTATTATATTATATTCTTTTTATTTTTTCAATATTGATTATTTTATAAGTTATCTTTATTTTTATTCCATTTCTTTTTCTCTCACCACTTTTATTACTTTTCTATTTTTCCCAATTTTCAATTTTATCCATTCATCACAACATTCTTCTTTTTTTATCATGTTCACAATTTTATCTAGTTTATCTTTATTTTCCGCCATTCTCAACCTCTCTAACTCTCAAAATAAAATTATCTGATTCTTTAGTATCTGTATTTTTAGTTATATGTAATTTTATAATTTGGCTATCATTTTCCCACAGAATACCTGTTAAACTATCAAATATTCCTTTACAAAAATTGTCTATATCTCTTACAGTTTTATCTTTAAAATTTAATATTAAATCAACTTCTAGTTTTTCTTTACTTAGCTTTTTCTTTTGTGTCATCATATATACACGAACATTATATTTAAACTTTTGTCCTGCTTCTGATATGTAAAATCTATTTCTTACTCTTCTCCAATAAGTATTGACTGATGGAGGCCGAAAAGGTATTTTATATTCTAATTCCATTTAATCACTTCTCCTTTTTATAAACTTTATAAGACACTCATTTAAAAAAAATGAATGTCCTAAAAATTTATAATTTATTATCTTGAAATTTGTCTTTTATATTCTTCTTTAGATATACTCTCATTTGAAAATTGAAAAAGCTCTAAAGGAGTTATTTTGAACAGTTCACTTAATAGAGGTACTGGCATTGTATTATATATAGTTTTTTCCTCTCCTGTATCTCTATCTAAAATCATATAGTTTATTCCAAATAAATCATATTTTGCTTGATCTGTTTCTTTCTCTGGCCTTGTTTCATTGTAAATATATACACTATCCATATACCTATTTTCTTGATATCTTTTTAAAAATGCCTTTACCTTTCCAGTAAATGAATTATTTTCTATTGGTAATAAATCTATATCAAATACTTTCTCAAAAAAATTTATTTTCTCATTTTCTTTCTCTGGAATTTTATCTTCTATTCCAAATTCTTCTATCATTATATTCAATGCTTCCTCTGGTACTATCTGCTTATATGCTTCTGTTATCTCTTTTAATACAATTTCCAGTATTTCATTTACTTTTTCTTTTGTTTTAGCATTAGAAGCAATTATTTTCCCTTTTATTTTTTCTATTATTAGTTTTTTATCTGGAAGTATTTTCCCGTTTTCCTCTTTAAAAAGATATGGTACTTCTTGTCCTTTTGCATAAATTAAAGCTGGAAAACCTGCCACTTCCAATGAGATATCCAATTTTGAGTTTATTCCATCTACTTGTCCTGTAATTTTTAAATTCTTAAATGTTCCCATCATTAAATCCTCCAAATTAAATTGTATATTTGCTTTAAATTATCTTATTTTTTCTTCCAAAAAAGAAAAGGATCATACCATTTTCTATTTTTTAATTGTACCAATTCTTTTTTAATACTTTCTATTATTTCAGTTTTATTTTTATTTATTTCTTCAAGTTTTTTCAAAGATAATTCCACTGCCTTTATTTCCGATTGAAGTTCTGCTATTTCTCTTTTTTTTTCTTGCAGTTCCTTTTCATTTGCTTCTAATTTTTCTATATTGTTCTTTATTGTCTTATTATTTGCTTGATTTATTTCTTGCAGCCCTTTTATTTCTTTTTCACGAGTTTTAATCAATTCTGTTTTAACAATTATTTCTTTTAGATAGTCTTTCTTTGCATTTTCCAATTCTACTTTCTCTTTTTGTAACTCTGTGATCTGATTGTTTCTATCAGCTAATTCTTTTTTAAGATTTTCAATAGTTTCTTTTGTTTCCTGATCTACTTCTTTTTTCAATTCTCTTTTGTAAAGTTCTTTAATTCTTACCTTACATTCTTCTTTTTTCATGAAATTTGTATCTTTTATCACTGTTCCTGTTTCTGCTGCTAACTCTCTTACTTGATGTCTTAAAAAATCAAGCTCATTATAAAATTTTCTTTCTTTTTTTGCCATTTTGTTTCCTCCTCTTATTTTGGTTTTATTTGAATCTAAAGTTTTTTTCTTATGATAATTTTTTATATTTTTCTTTCATTTCTTCTAGGAGTTTTTTTATACTTTCTCTTGATTTCTGATATTCATCTTCTTTTTCTTTCAAGTGACAAGCCTTTGAAAACAAAATCTTTCCTTCTATCTCTTGGATTACTCCTTCAAATTCTTTTATTTTATGCCTTAACTGTACTCTCTCATCATCAGAAAAAAATATATCTTCCAGTTCTTCAACAACTTTTTTTGATATTTCTTTTAAGTCTACATAAACAATTCCAAGCTTTTTATTCTGCTCTGCTGCATATTTTTTAAAAGTTTCTTTTTCCAAATTGTTTAGATCATAGTTTTCAAATAAAGCATTTAAAAAATCTTTTTTTATTGGTGTTTTTCCATTTTCAATAGCAGATAAAAAAGTTAGTTTTACCCCTAATTTCTTAACCATATCAATAGAAGTTTCATTTTCTTTAGCCCTTAAAAGTCTTAATTCTCTTGTAAAACTCAATCAAATCACCTCTTTTATCTTTTTATTTCTAAGATATTCCTTTAAAACATCAAAGAAAGCCTCTGTCCTAGCCATTACATGTGCAATATTTTTATTATATTTTTCTAAAGCTAATTTTAAAGCTTCTTGTTCTATGGAATTTTTTTCATGGTCTGAAAGAGTTTCAAAAATTTTTCTTAATTTCTCCTTTTCTTCAATAGTTTTATCTCTTTGCCCCTTATGTTCAAGATTCTTTTCTATCACTTCTTTTGCCTTTTTTTCAGAAAAAGTATTTGTTTTTACAGGAAGAACATCAGATTTTTTATTTTCTATAATCCAATTTTCTTTTAATGCTTTGTATATAGCTCCATCTTCCCATCTTTTAATTACAGCTACTGTTAATACTGCTTTTATTCTTTCTAAATCTATATGTTTAGAATAGACAAGGTCCATAATATTTTTACAAGTAGCCACACTTATTCCATGCATCTGTAGAGCAGATTTTATTTGTCTTATTTTTTCTTTTTCTAAAATTTCTAAAGAACTACTACTAGGGTCTATCTTATTTATATTATCTATCTTAGTAGTAGTTTCTTTATTAGTATTCTTAATATTAGTTTTCTTCGGGGTACATCCCATGTAGGTACTACTAGGTACATGGGATGTAGGTGGTGTAGATACATCTGGTGTAGTAGGTACATGAGATGTAGGTACTTCTTGTGTATCTACTTCTTTATTACTAGGTACATCTAATGTAGGTACTTTCTCTACATTTTTTAAATAATATCTATTAGATTTACCCTTTAATTTTTCTATTACAACTAACCCTTTATCTGCCAAACTTTTTGTATATTTTACTATCGTTCTAGTATCCTTTATCCCTAGTTCTTTAGCTAAAGTTTCTAATGCTGGATAAGCATATTCTTTTTTTCCTGTATGTCTTGCTAAACAGGCATACAGCATTTTTTCATATAAATTTAAATCAGTTCTGTCTATTAGTGCATTATCTAACCAAAACCAATCCTTTTCTCTTAAATCTCTCATTTTTCCCTCCTTTGAGGATTTGTGCCACCAATTCCTCTATTTTTATCTTATGCCTGCACACCATTCCTAAGTCCTTTTTGAACTGGTGGCTTTGGAATGATGAACAGATATAAAATAAAAATCATTTTTTTATGTTATAATATTATTGATAATTACAAATTTTGTTATTTACTCATAAAATTTATTTATATTAAGGAGTATCTTATGAAAAAAACTTTTGAAAAAAAATTAAAAGATGGTTTTAACATTGAAATTAGTTATAATTTCTTCTTAAAGAGTTCTTATGAACCTTATTGCAATATTAATTTAATATTAAAGCCTAATGGCAAATATTTTACATTAGCAGATAAAGGAATATTTTTTGACTTACCTAAAATTCAAATGTTTATTTCATATAAAAAAATTATTTGTTTTAGATATGAAAAATCAATTATATAATTATCTTTAATTAATAATTTTCAGTTAAAAAAAATAGTCTTTAAGAATATTGTTGACATATTTTGTATATTTTGATAAAATAAAAATGAACTTCGTTCCACCGACAGTTCAAAGTTTATTTTTTTATTTTCAGATATAGACATTTCTGAAAAAATCACCTAGTTAAGCCCACACGGGCTTTTTTTATTTATTCTATCTAATTATTAATCTCATATTATAAATACCTTTACTTAGTCAAAATATCCACTATTTCTATACTTTGTTTGATTTTATCCCTCCAAAAAGTTATAATATGTTTAATATCACATATAAAAAGGAGGGATACTATGAGTAAAAACATTAATATTGATGCTATTGCTAAAGATGTTGTAAAAAAAATGGTTACTAATTTAAATAAAACTGATGACCTTGGTGCTCAATTAACAGAAACTATTATCGATATCTCAGCAGATGTAACGGCTTCTATTTTAAAGGCTTACCACGAAGCTATTTCTTCGAAGCAGTAGTAATCTTTTGTACATTTTGCTCAACTTTTTTCAATAAAGAGTTGAGCTCCTCTTTTACTATTTCTCTCACTCTTTCTTCTGTAATTTTATTTTCCATTCTATCACCTCCCTCCCATATATTAAACTCTTTTAATTATTTCTGAAACATTCACTAATTCTATATATGTATCATTTTTTCTTGCTTGATAATTTTTCTCCTAAAAGTTATAATATTAATGTCACTTAACTTATAAAAGAAAGGAGGAAAACAAATGTTAAAATCTGATAGTATCGAATCCTTACTTTTAGGAATTTTACTTCGTCAAAAAATTCTTATAAAAGTCTTGAAAAAAACAGAACCAAAAATTTATAATGAATATCTCAACCTTTTAAATACTAAAGATGAAACTACTGAAATTCTAAACTCAATTTTGAATCAATTTTTAACTGAAAGTCAAATTTCTAAAATAAAATTACCAGATAATTTTAATGATTAATTCAATTGAAGCTGATATTTTATATATCAGCTTTTTATATTATTGTTATTTCTCTATCAGAATTTTCCAAAATTTCTTCTTTCAATTTTTTAAGTCTTTTCCTTAGATATCTCTCATATTTTCTTGACTTTTGTTTATGCACTCTCTCACCCCCTCTTATTTTTTATAAGTTTTTTAGGTTAAAAACCTCGAAATATTAAAGTGTTTTAAACATTTCAAAACGTTCATCAATTCAGTGTATAATATTTTTCACTTGACTTTTAAATCTCCTTGAAATATAATTTATCTATAGATAGTTATACATATATAAGGAGTTGATTCCATGACTGAAAATAATGCTAATCAAAACCAAGATAATGAATTATCAAGCCAAGAAATAGAAATCAAAGATTTATTAATTGATATTATAAAAAATTTTGAAGAAATATCTTCAAAATTACATTAATTTTACGCTTTTAGCGAAATTAAAGATCAAAAAAAATTTTAACATCAAAATAATCTTCAAGTCTAATTAAAAATTCAGTTTTTACTGATTTACCTGATTTTAGTTTTTTAAACTTAGCAAAAACTGTTGATGTGGTTACACCTAATTCTTTTGCGATTTCTTCAAAAGTTTTTTCTTGAGAATGTCTAGCTATATTCAATTTTTGATATATTTTTTTATTTTTATCTCTTATTTTATTTTTTATCTCTTTTTCCATATTTATTTCACCTCTTGAATAAACTATATCGCATAAAGCGAATTATGTCAATAAAAAATATTCTTTTCTTGACAAAATTTATCAAATAAAGTAAACTTTTCATATAGAAAGGAGATGATGAGATGAAAAAAATAGATGCTTTTATATGCGGTATTGCCAGTATTTTTGTTTATTCTAACAATGTTTCAGCAAATATTTTTAAATTATATCCATCAACTTTTGAAAAAAATGTACATAAATCTTTACAAGAAAGTTGGAGTAGAGTCGGAAAAACTATAAGAGGAGCTGTTAATAAATATGGTTCGGAATTTGAAGAAAGTAAAAAGTAAAACTCCAACAGTAAAAGAAGAAACTGAAAAAACTTTAGTTGAACGACGTCAGTTTATTCATGAACATTATGAAGGTGTTATACCTCATCCAAAAATTGTAGAAGGATATGAAAAAATATGCCCCGGTGCAACAGATAGAATATTAGCTATGGCTGAAGATGACTTGAAACATAAACATGAACTTGAAATTATGGAACAGAAAAATGTAATGGAATGTAGACTTAAAGTATTAGAAAATGATGCCAATATTTTTAAAAAAGGTCAAATTTTAGGATTTATAGTAATGTTGACTGCATTAATAGGTGGTTTTTTCTTAGTTTATACAAACCATGAAGCAGGTGGATACTCTACAGTCGTTGGAGTTATTTTATCTTATTTCGTAAGTGTTATATATAAAAATAAAGTAAATAGAAAGCTAGAAGAAAAAGAAGAGGAAGAAAATTGATTCTTCTTCTTTTTTATATAAAAAAATCACACCTGTTAAAAAGTGTGAAGTTTTTTTATTTTTAATTAAAATGTTTGTAAATTAAGAAATAGATTTTTGTAAAAATTCTGATAACTTTAATTCTTCTATCTTTTTTTCAATCTCTTTTTTCCTAGAAAAAAATAAAGATACTTCTTTTTCTTCTTTTTTATATATTTTTTGTAACTTATCATTTTTATCAAAATAATAATAAAATATATAGTCTTTTTTCAATACTTCAAACTTCATTTCACATATTAGAAACTCCTTTTCTGTATAATACTTAACATACTCATAGTGTGAAAGTTTCGCATTTTCCAATAAGTTATATGGAGTTAACAAATAACTATTTTTCAAAGTTGCTATTTCATCAAATATATCTTTCATCATTTTTTAGGCATCAATGAATTCTCTAAGAAAACAATCAGTTTTTCTAAATGTTTAAATGCGATCTTACAGTCTTCAACTAGCCATTCCCCCCTTTGCTTTCCAACCTTATTTTTCAAATAAGTATTGATATAAGTTCCTAATAAAGCTCCATTATTAGTAGCTTTATTTGTTATCCAACTATAACTAGTATCTTTGAAAATTTTGTTTTTGTCAAGTGTTTTTTCTTCTAGACTAGCCCCAATCTTAGATAATAATTCAGGGATTATTTCTTCTGTTATTTTCCTATTCAACAATTCTTTGTTATATGTAAGAATCATATCAGGTCTATTTAAACCATTATTTTCCCGCTTAGACTTTTCTGCATAATAAAATTGTTTTGCATATTCTGAAGTATACCCCATTATTTCTTCCAATTTTTTAATTCTTTCTTTATCTTTTTCTTCTTCAGCTTTTGCTCTTTTTAAAATTTCAGTATCCATAAAAGGCTCAGATTTTAAAGTAGCTATTCCTTCTTCAAATACTTCTCCTATGTCATTATTTTTAACCTCTCTAGGTTCTCGTCCATTTATTATTTCCCCTTTTTTCTCCAATTCTGATATCTTTTTTGCAATTTGACTTCTTTTTATTTCTTCTTTGTAGTATTCCCATAATTTATCTTGTTTTAACTCTTTATGGACTATAATATCTCCTATATTTTCTCGTGGATCTTTAGCATTAGGAATAGTTCTTAGAATTCTTCCAACAAATTGAACATATGCTGACAACGTTCTAAAAGGTCTAAAAATAGCGGCTATTGAGAGATAAGGATGGTCATATCCTTCTCCAAGCATTGCTACATTAATAACTACATCAACTCTATTGTTTTCTATGTTTGAAAAATTAGAATTTAAAGTATGTTCATCTAATTTGCTATGAATTATAGACGTTTTACAACCTTGACTTTCATATGCAATCCTTATATCTTCAGCATGTTTTATGCTACATGCTATTGCTATGATTTTGTGTGGTAATTCACTTAATAGTTTTTTTTCTTTTAAAATTTTTATACTTTCTTTGACTATTTGTTCAGTACACTCTTTTGAATATGCAACTGATCTACTTATCCATTCTTCATCTTTCAACTTCATCTCTAAAATTTCTTCGATAGTATATAGTTTTTCTTCATTATCGATACTCAAGTATAGTTTATCAGGTATATACACTATATTGTTTAAAGATTTTACATATCCTTTTAACATAGCTACACTTAAAGGATAATTAAATATTTCAACCCCTTGTATGAATTCGCCATCGCCCCTAAAAGGTGTCCCTGTTAATTTTATAACTTTTGCATTATAAAAATAATTTATTGCAGTTTTCCATGTTGTAGCGGTAGAATGATGTGCTTCATCAACTATTATTAGATCAAAAAAATCTACTGGAAAAACGTTTAAAGCGGACTTAGTTAATCTTTCCTGTAGCTTATGTATATTAACTACAACTATATCAGTTTTTTCATACATTTCAAATGGATATTCTTTTTTATATTCCATAACTGTTGGAGTATGTTCGCTCGTAAGCAACCCCATTCTTAAATAAAAACTATCTGGTCCATTTGTCAATGCATCTAAAACTCCTTTTTTTATTGTTAATTGAGGTGTTATTATCAAAGTTCTTTTCCGAGATATACCAAAAGGCAGAATAGCCATCAGTCCTGTTTTCCCTGTTCCTGTTGGTAATATAATGACTGATTCTCTACTTTGAACATTATACTCTTTGTCGTTATAATACTCATTTGCTCTTATGTAAGCGTTTTTTTGTGGTTCTCGTAAATTTTCATTCCCTAATATATTGATAGGTACTTGATTAAAATAATTTTCTTCCATCCTTCCCTCCTGTTTTATCCCCACTCTTCTCAGGGCTATTTTAATTTCTTGGTTATTTTCTCTATATTCTCAAAATTTTCTTTTGTTTCTTCATATCTTCCCTTATCTATTGCTATAACTTTCAATTTTTCGGTTATAGCCTTAACCACTTCTAATGATTCCTCTTTTGTTAATCCTTTAAAAATATTATTATAGAAATCTTCATAAGATTTCATCATATCAATTTCCTCTAATAAAATTCGTTCATTTTTAACTTTGTCTAGTACAGCCTTCATCTTCTTATTACTGTCTTCTAGTTCTTCAAATTCTTTTCTCAATTTATTCCCTGTTTTTTCAAAACTCCATTCTTTTACAAGTTCTCTTTCTTTTTCTTTAGCAAGATTTAAAGCAATCAAAATTTTATCTAAACTACTTTCTTTGCAACTTCTCCTTCCTGACAAAATATCACTTAAATGTCCAGGTGATAATCCAGCGTCTTCTGCAAATTTGGAGTTATTACTATATTTATCTTCTATCATCTTTTTTAAAACTTCTCTAAACATTTAATCACACTCTCCTTATATAAAAGTTTACTATAACAAATAAATACTTTCAAAGTTTTTTTCGCTTTTTGTGAAAAAAAGTTTGACATTATTCGCAAAAAGTGATATAAAATAAACATATAAAAAAATTTAATCTTTTTATTCGCTTAATGCGAATATATAATTAGGAGGAAAATTGAAAAAATACATAATTTCACATTCAACATCAACAGGAGAACCAGATTTATATATCATATGGAAACTTAACGGAAAAGAGCGTGAGCTATATTGCTTCTATTCAGAAGAGTACAAAGATGAAGCTTACAAAGACTTAGAAAGATTAAACAGAGGGCTTTAATAGCCCTCTAAGGAGGAAAAATGACTGATAATAATGAATTGAATTTTCTAATTTTACATGCATTTAATTGCTTTTTGACTGTTTTAGAATGTTATTTTCATTTAATACTCGATGGTACTTGGTTAAAAAGAGCTTACTTATTGATGGCAGTTTTAATTCATTTGACAGTATTGTGGCTTCTTCTAATAAAGAAATAGTTAATAAACAAAATTTTTCTTTACTTTCTTTAGGTATGTTTCGCCCTAAGCCTGCATATTCAAGATTTATTGATGGATACCTATTAAAGTCAATATATATTTTTACAAAATCATAGTAATAACTTAAAGTTCTCTCATCTAAATACTTTAATTGAGTTCTTAAAAGAGTAATAAATTCATTTCTTTTTCTTAGAATTTTCATAGAAGGAAATTCAACAAATAAATCTATTCCTTCTATCTCTAAAGAATTTAAAAGCTCTATATAAGGGGAATATAAGTTATAATATCTATTTTTTTTTACAGAAGATATATATTTTCTTTTGCTTTCTAATCTACCAAGAAAGTAAGAAATAAAAATAGAGGCTACTGAAATAATACAGCTTATAATTTGAATTTTATTACTTACCATTTTATATTTTTCTCCTAAATAAAGTTATTCATTTTATATTATTATAACTTTTTGGAGGAAATAAAACAAATCAAAAAAAGCAAAAACTCTCTTACGAGAGCTCCTGCCTGTTAATTGTCTATTTAATATATTACATACAAGGAAGAAGTGAGTGCTTCCTACTTAATAAGTATAGCATAAAAAAATATAAAATTTCAAGGGGTGAAATATGAAAATTAAATTTATAAATGGAATGTGTATATGCATATTTAAAGATAAAAACGGAATATTGAGAACAATAACAGCAAAGTCTTTAAATGAGGCTTTTCAGAGAATAGGAAAACTGTTGAATATTGAGCCTAACTCTGCAAGAAAGGCAGGCTTGATATAATGGAAGGATTTGTTTTTTAGGTCTAGCATGGATAGGAATATATATGTTTGTCTTATGGATAGCAGGGAGGTAAGAAAAATGAAAAAACTTGCTGAATTATTAAACTTAAAAAAAGAACTTGGGATAAAAGGAAAATTTCAACTAGATATTACAGAAAGTGGCAAATGCTACATCTTAGAAATTGGGAATTATGAATGGATTAAATTCAAAGATGAGGACATCATACAAGAAGCTATAAATGACTTGAAAGAAGAACTTAAAGAAAAGAAAACAGAAAATCTTAAAACAATAGATTATATAGAAAAAAGAATAGCTTAAATTTTTATAGGTTTTCCAATAAAAAAATTGGAGGACTTATTAAAAATTTAAAGAGAGGTGTTTATAAATGACAGTTAAAGAATTGAAAGAGAAAGCTAAACGAATGGGTTTAAGTGGTTATAGTCAATTAAGAAAAGCAGAATTAGAAAAGTTTATTGAAGATAATACTCTTCATAATTCAGAAATCCTTTTTACTGGTGAGTGTAGTGGTGATGGAGAATGGCTAAAACATAGAAAGATAGGAGCTACAGAAACAAGTATATTAGTTGTAGATAACGCTTTCAGACATGGACTAATAAACAGACCAGACAAATATACTTCACCTTATTTAATATACTTAGAAAGAAAAGGATTATATCAAAAGGATATATCTTTTAATTCACAAGTAGCTATGGACTTCGGACATTATGCTGAAGACTTTATAATTGCACATTTACCAGTCTTATTTGAAAAAGAGTTTAACCTCAAAGTTACTGAAACAAAAAAAGGTAATCAGGTAGTAGGAAATAAAGATTTTCCTTTATGGAGCTGCACACCTGATAGCTGGGTAAAAATAGAGAATGAATGGTATCCAGTAGAACTAAAAACAGGAAACAGCTTCACTTCTTATGAATGGGAAAGAGAAGAAGTTCCAGATAAATATTTTGCACAGGTTCAGCAGCAACTAGCAGTACTTGGGAAAGAAAAAGGTTATCTTGTTGGATTTGTGGACAACAGATTCACTAGAGTATATGAAATAACAAAAGATAAAAAACTTATAGATATAGCCTACCAGCTAACAGAGAAGTTTCAAAAATGTTTAGATAAAAATATAGAGCCTGAATTAAATGGGTGTGAAGCTGAATGCGAGTTCCTGAAACAAGAATTTAAAGGTTTCGGAAATCCACTTGAGCAAACCCCTATACTAGATATTAGCAACAGCGATTTGAATGATTATACATCCTTGATAGATACTAAAAAAATGACAGCAGAAGAGTTGAAAGAAATAGAAGAGGATATGAAACCTTTTACAGCAAAGATACAAAAGAAAATGTTAGAACTGGAAACAGAAACATTAATTATAAACGGATCCCATCTGGCTACTTGGAAGATAGACAGCAGAGGTTACAAAAGATTTACTTTCAAGGAACTACCAAAGGATAAAAAAATAAGAGAGGTGGCATAAAAATATGGCAACAGCTAAAAACAAACTAGCAACACTAGATAACACAAGTAATACAGGAGTTCCAGCACTTAAAAGTATGCTGGCAACTCAAGCTATTAAGAAGCAGATTAAATCCCTGCTTGGAGAAAGAGCAGGGCACTTTATGATGGCAATAGTACAGGTAGTGGAGGGAACACCTCAGCTTCAACAGGCAGACCCTCAAAGCATTATCAATGCTGCTATTGCTTCAGCAGTTCTCAACTTACCAATAGAAAAGAATCTAGGGTTTGCCTATATAGTTCCCTACAATGATAGAGAAAGAGGAATGATAGCGCAGTTCCAGATGGGGTATAAGGGATATATTCAGTTAGCTCTTAGAAGTGGAGAATATAAGTTCATCAATGCAGTACAAGTCAAAGAGGGGGAGCTACAAGGGTATAACCTTCTTACAGGAGAACTTCAACTTGAATTTATAGATGACATTGATAAGAGGGAAGAGGCTAGAACTATTGGTTATGCTTCTTATATAGAATTTAATAATGGATTTAGGAATACTCTTTTTATGACAGAGGCACAGGTTAAAAATCATGCTAAAAAATATAGTCAGTCATACCAATATGATTTAAGTAAAGGAAAGAAAAATTCTAATTGGAGCAAGAACTTTGAGGCTATGGCATTAAAAACAGTTCTCAAATTAAATTTAAGCAAGTATGGAGCTTTATCAGTGGAAGTACAGAAGGCTCTACAAACTGATGGACTGGTAGTTGACGAGATAGAAGAAGATGGAACTATCATAGGACAATTTACAGACAATACAGGTGATGAAATAGAAGTGATTAATAACATCAAGGCAACTGATGAGGATAGAGTAAGACTTCTGAAACAGTCTGAGCCTTTAAAAATAAATTTAGTGGAAGTTGTAAAAAAAGAACTGAAAATCGATTTTGAAACTATGACTAAAAATCAAGCAAAAGAAATTGAAGAATACATAGACACTAAACTTGAAGAAACAATGTAAATTCAAAATAATAAGGGATTGGGTACTTTCCCTTACCTAAAGGTGATTTATGAAAGAGAGAAAATCAGGAATAACTTATAAAAAATCTAGTAGAAAAAGAATAAAGAAAATGGCTGAACTGGAAAGGCTATGTCGGATTGATTGGAGAATTGACAATAATACTCTAATAAAAAAAACTTAGTATTTCCAAAACAGAATTTTATAGAAATTTTAAGAAAAAAGCTGATGAATTAAGAAAAATAAATAGTAAAGAATCTTTATTTAATCTTTCCCAATTTTATTAAAAATGGGAAAAATAACAATTAATTCAGAAAAGGAGAATACAATGCCTATTTTAAGATTAAGTAATAAAGAATACAATGTAACTCTTTTAGATAAAAATAATAATCCTTTTTTCCTAACTAAAGAAAAAGAAAAAACAACATTAGAGAATATTTTAAACAATATTTCTAAAACATTTGATAATAAAACCGATACTGATACTATAAGGGCCATTCTTTATAAGCACCTAAAAAATACTAAAATTAAATTTAAAGATATCAAAGTAAGGGAAATTTAGGAGTGGATATGAAAATAAAAAAATATGGAAATATATATGGTGAATACACTGGAATTCAATTAAACTTTTGGGAATGGTTGAAAAGAAAAATAAAAAGGAGCTTTAAAAATGAAAATAATAAGGTTTGATTTTAGCAGATATAAAATTGAAATTGTGGAAATAATTCAAACAACAAAAACACTATATAAACTTTCCAGTGGTGAAAAAATAAAAAAACATTCTCTTGGAAGAACTCTAATCAGAACGCAACGTGAAAAATATGTATACTTATATATGGAATGTTGGAAAAAATGCAGAGAACGACAATTAATGAAAGCTAAAGAAAATTATAAAATCAGAAAAGAACATATTAAATGCGCATTAAAAGGAACCTGTTATGAATACAATAAAAATGCTTTTAAAAAGATAATGAAAGAATTAGAGGTTGAAAATGAAAAATGATAGAAAAATACTAGAAAATGCTTTATTACAGATATTTACCTTTGACTTTGGAAAAATACCAGTTTCACTTGAAAAACATTATGAAAAAACAAAAGAAGAAAATAACGAGCTTGAAGAAGTGGTAAAAAACTATCTTTTATCCTCTAATCAAGAAATTAAATTAATTATAGAACAAAGAAAAAAACTATGTGATGAAGCTTTAGACAATGTACAAGCAGGTATTTCTCTTTTATCCCATCTAATAGAAGAAGGAACTATGGGAATTGAAGATATAATTAGGTGGAGAGCAAAAATTGAAAAAAGAAAAGAGAAATATTTGAAGTAGGGAGGTAAAGAATATGAATGAAATAATTACTGTTGAAGAAGTAGCACAATTATGTAAAGTTAAAACTGGAAAAGCTTATAAAATAATGAGAGAACTAAACAATGAACTAGAAGAAAAAGGATATATCACTATGAGAGGAAGAATAAATAAAAGTTATCTTCTTAAAAGATTAGGTATAGAAGGAGGAAACAATGTCAGTGTATAAAGAAGAAAGAGGCACTTGGAGGTGCCTTTTTCGTTATAAAGATTATCAAGGAAATGTAAAACAAGGGCAAAAAAGAGGATTTAAAACTAGAAGAGAAGCTCTGGAATATGAAAGAGAGTTTTTGGCCAAAAGTTCTTTTAATAATACTATGACATTTCAAAGCCTTTATGAACTATACATAGAAGATATGAGAAGCAGGTTAAAAGAAAATACAATATTAAGTAAAAAGCATATAATTGAAGTAAAAATACTTCCTTTTTTCCAAAAATTAACTTTAGATAAAATAACCCCTGTTACTATTAGAAAATGGCAAAATGGTTTATTGGAATATAAAAATAAGACAGGAGAAAGTTATTCACAAACTTACATAAAATCAATTAATAATCAACTTGTTGCAATATTCAACTATGCAGTTAAATATCATAGTATGAAAGAAAATCCTTGTCATAAAGCTGGTAATATCGGAAAAAAGCATGCTGATGAAATGAAAATATGGACAGTTGAAGAATTTAACAAATTTATTTATGAACTGAAACATAAACCAGTACAATATACAGGTTTCAATATTTTATTTTGGTGTGGTTTAAGAATAGGAGAACTGCTAGCACTTTCAATCAAAGACATAGATTTTGAAAATAAAAAAATAAATATTAATAAATCTTACCAGAGAATAAATGGTAAGGATGTTATAACAGAGCCTAAAACACCAAAAAGTAAAAGAAAAATTGACATTACTGATAATTTAGCTATAATAATAAAAGAGTACATAAGCAAATTATATAATGCTACTCCAGAAACTAGATTATTTAATCATACAAAGTATATATTTGAACACGATATAAAGACATATTCTAAAAAAGCTGAAATAAAAAGAATAAGAGTTCATGACCTTAGGCACTCACATGCTAGTTTTCTTTTTCAATCTGGAATTGATCCTTTAACAATCTCTCAAAGATTAGGACATGAAAAAATAGAAACTACTTTAAATACTTATACTCATTTATATGAAGAAGCAAGCTCCAAGTTACTAAGAGTTCTTAATAAAAGTCATGGCAACATTTTGGCAACAAAAGAAGAAAAAAACGGTAAAAAATGATATAAAAAGTAAAATTTCATAATCAAAAAACAAATAAAAAAAGGCAATAAACACAGTATAAAAGTTTAATTTGTCGAGTGGGAGTAGTAGATGAATTTCTCTCAAACCATTATTTAAAGAGAGTTTGAAAGAACTAAAAAACCATCGTGACAATAAAATGACAATAATTTAAAAATACAAAAAGCCCCTTAGAGTTAATCTAAGAGGCTTTTTTCTTTGGACTTATTAATAATTTTGAATAATATCATTATATAATTTTTATTTTTTTAATTTGAATATATTGAACACTGTATGAGATATATCCATAAGCTTATTTCATGAGATTTTTTTAATGTTTTATGATATACCTTAATAAAAATATAGCTTTAGGTAATAATCTCTCTCCTAATCATTTATGGGAACTCTTACTTTTTTCAGGATATTTGACTGTAAAGGAAAAAATAGATAATATTACATATTTAGTCAAAATTCCTAATAAAGAAATTTCAACATTCTTTAAAAACCTTTTTGTAGACATAGTTTTTAGAGGAAGCAATAATATTGGAGATATGAAACAAGCTCTACAAAGTAAAGATATAACTCGTATAATTACTATTTTAGAAGAAGTTGTAATTAATGCAATGAGTTTCTATGATACAAGTAAAAAATATGAAAATCCATACCAAACATTACTAGCAGGGTTTTATATGGTTTAAACAACTTTTATCAAGTTCTTCCAAATATAGAGAGTGTATATGGAAGAGCTGATATTATTCTTAAGCCAAGAAATAAAAATTGGGCTGGATATATATTTGAACTTAAAAGAGCAAACCACAGTGATATAAAAGTGGAAGCTGAAAAAGCTCTTAATCAGATTGAAGAGAAAAAATATGACAGCATATTAAAAAGTGAAGAAATAAAAGACATAATAAAAATAGGATTGGTATTTGAAGGTAAAAAAGTGGAGTCTACTTATAGTTTTGAATAAAATAATTTTAATATAAAAAATTAATATCTTTTTCAGAAATTATTTTCATTAATCTAAGAATCACAACTAATTTAGTTATAACAGAAATATTACAGTTTTTTTTTGAACAAGAGGAATCTTAGCATTAAATGAAGAATTACATTTTTTACAAAAAAATCTTTGTTTTTAAATGCCTAAAAAGTATTAAAATTACTGATAGGAGGAGTTTTAATCATAGAAGTTTTAAAGCCATATTTAATGATAGAATTCTTAAGAAACAAGTAAATCACTCCTTTAAAGTATTGGTTAGAATCTTTATTTTAACATGAAAATTTACTTATTTTATTTATTTTTTGAAAGAAAGATGTTGATACTATTTTTAGTACCAAGACCAAATATTGTACAACCTTTTTATTTTATATCTAACTTAAACAACCATAACTTGTAAACATTTACTATATGATATATAATTAGAATATATAAAGTAAAATAAGGAGATTACTACTATGCGTATGCAAAGAGCATATTACTCAGATACATTAACTAACTTTCTTAAAAAAAGTAAGCTAGAAATTTTTGGTGAACTTTGTAGCAATGATCAATTTTCAGCAGAAGATTTACAAAAAAATACCTGGAAAACAGAGATTGACATTTTAAAAGAACAACTTATAACTTTTAAAGATGGACATATAATATTAGAATATACAATTCCTAGAATTGGAAACAGAATTGATGGCATTTTTATTTATAAAGGAATAGTTTTTTTATTAGAATTTAAAGTTGGGAGTAATACATACTCTAATCATGATACTGAACAAGTTATAGACTATGCCCTTGATTTGAATAGTTTCCATAAGGAAAGCCATAATAAACTTTTGGTTCCTATTTTAATATGTACTGAAGCATCTAATAAAGATTTTTCAATTTCTTTAATGAAGGATAATATTTTAAATCCTTTATATTGTAATAAGAATAATATTGCTAACTGTATCAATAATGTTATTGAAAACTTCACTCAAAATGAATTTTCACCTTATGACTGGATAAATTCTATCTATATGCCTACGCCAACCATCATTGAAGCAGCCCAAGTTTTGTATCATGGGCATAATGTTGAAGAGATTTCAAGAAATGATGCTAGTGCTATTAACTTAACAAGAACAACAAAAGCAATTAGTGATATTATTGATTTTACTAAACAAAATAATAAAAAATCCATATGTTTTATTACTGGTGTTCCTGGTGCTGGAAAAACACTTGCTGGCCTTAATATAGCAATTGACAGACAACAGGTAGCAGAAGATGAACATGCCATATTTCTATCAGGTAATGGTCCATTAGTTGAAGTTTTGCAGGAATCACTTGCTAGAGATGATTCAACTAGAAATAATACAAAGAAAGCTGAAGCAATGCGAAAAGCTAAAGAATTTATTCAAATCATTCACCACTTTAGAGATGATGCTATTTCTACTACTCTGGCTCCAATAGAGAAAGTTGCTATTTTTGATGAAGCTCAGCGTGCATGGGACAAAACTAATCTTACAAATTTTATGAAAAGAAAAAAAGGGGTTTTTGATTTTGATATGTCTGAACCTGAATTTCTAATAAATATTATGAATAGGCATTCAGATTGGAGCGTAATCATTTGTTTAATTGGTGGTGGCCAAGAAATAAATACAGGTGAAGCAGGCCTTATTGAATGGTTTGATTCCTTGAGAGATAAATTTTCAAACTGGGATGTCTATGTCTCAGATAAAATCTCTGATCATGAATATACAAGAGGAAAATCAGTAAATAGCCTAATTCAAGGCTTAAATTGTAAAATAGTAAAAGATCTTCATTTATCTGTATCATTAAGATCTTTTAGAAGTGAAAATGTTGCAGGCTTTGTTAAAGATGTACTTGATGTAAATGTAGAAAATGCTAAACAATTACTGACTCAATTCAAGAATGATTATCCTATTTATATAACCCGTAATTTAAATAAAGCAAAAACTTGGATAATTAATCAAGCCAAAGGTTCAGAAAGATACGGAATGATTGCAAGTTCAGGAGCCAAAAGGCTTCGTTCATATGGCATATGGGTACAAAACAAAGTAGATGCTCCTACATGGTTTTTAAATGGAAAGGATGATGTTCGTTCATCATATTTTCTTGAAGAAACAGCAACAGAATTTGATATTCAGGGCCTTGAGTTAGATTGGTCCATCCTCTGCTGGGATGCAAATTTAAGATTTAATAATGGTAAATTTGAATATTATAATTTTATAGGTAGCAAGTGGCAAAACATTAATAAACTTGAAAATGTATTATACCTTAAAAATGCATATAGAGTTTTAATGACAAGAGCAAGGCAAGGATTTGTTATTTTTGTACCTGAAGGTAATCTAAAAGATATAACTAGACAGCCTGAGTATTATGATGGAATATATAATTATTTAGTTTCACTAGGCATTGATATTTTATAATGTATCCTCATAAATTTTGATATATTAGTATTAAAAATAATACTTATAAAAACTCTATTATAAAATACTTTAAACAGCATATTTTAGTGAAAAAACTATAAACTTTGCTCCTTTAAATTAAGCCCCAAAATTAAACAATCCCCAAAACTTCTTCTAGTATGAGACTTTTTAGGGATTGTTTTTATTAGATAGATTGATTATATTTACAATTAAATGACTGCTTCTTCTATTTCTTTTAAAGTTTTTTTATCAGTTGTCTTCCATTCAGTACGACCATTAGCATTCCTTCCCATAACAACTGCTGCTGCTAATGAAGGACTTGTAAAAGTATAATTTTGTTCAAAACAAAAATTTGTATTAATAATTCCTTTTTTTAATAGTGAGTCACGTAAATTACATAAAGATGAAGACATGCTTTTTGTAACTGATGAAGCAATTATTGAACCTTTCAATACAGCAAAACCATCAGAAACTATAATACCAGTAGCATCAGCTCCTCTAGCAGCTTTTATATAAAAATATGATTGGTTGTATTCAAGTTTTACAGATGTATCCTCAATTAAATCAAACACTTTATGTCCAAGTGTATTAATAAGTAACTTTGTATTACTAATAAATTCTTGTAACATCGCTTCATCATACTCCGAAATTGAAGAACAAGTTGGTACTGTACTGTTAACAACGGTTGATCTTCCAGCAGTTTTTGCTAATGAATAGAATTTATTTTCAAGATATTTGACATGTGCCTTATTTAATAAATTATCCTTGCTTATAACAGCAATACAATCATTCCAATATTCTATATCTTTTAAATGTTGTTTTATTCTTGTAAGTATTTTTTCTGCTTCACCAATATAAATAGTATCACTATTATTTTCATCTTTTCCCAAAAGAAAATAAACCCCAGTATTTTCAGAATCTTCTCTATTAGCAAAATCTGAAATTTCATTTCTTGATATTTTATAAATTCTTCCATTCCAATTAGAAAGTTCACACATGATTCTTCCATTTGGATTGCCATCAAATATATACATTTGAATGGTTTTGCTAAATGCCATTATAACCTCCATAATTAAATATTATTATTCTATAGCTCTTATTCATATCTATCTTTTTTATTATCTTTAATTCAATTCTTATTTTTTACATTTGACAACTTTTATATAACAAATATATCATAATGAATTGGAAAAAGCAATTTTTGCTTATACCTTTGGTAGAAAACTTCTTGTAAAATTTCAAAAAAATGAAAATGACAATATTTCACTGACAAAAAAGATTAATATAAATTCTCATAAAATAAATATAAACAATCTTATTTTACCATTCTTATTTAGTTTTTTTCAACCAAGATTATTTATCTCAATTTCTAAAATCTTTACTTGGGAAAAAAATCATGATAGAATTAAAAAATCAAAAAAACTTAGGGGGAAATAAAATGAATTATAGAAATAAAGCAATTACCTGTGTTAAAGATAGTGTCTTACCAATTCAGAAAAAACAATTTATGGAATGCGGTTGTAATTTAGATGAACAATATAAAAAATATGGTAATACAGAAGCGTTATTGGCAAAAATTATAGAACCTGGGCACATTTATGAGATAGGTTATCCTAAATGTGTTTGTGAAGAAGTATTATCTGGAAAAATAAACAGTGTATCACATTGTGAATGCTCACGACAAAGTATATTATATATCCTTGGAAATTTAATGCCTAATAAGAACATACAAGTAGAAATGATTGAAACTGTATTAGGAGGAGCTGAAAAATGTCGTTTTAAAGTTATTGTAGAATAACCTGATATTCTAGTAATTTTATTTGAATCAAAAATATGAAAATATTTCTTTAAGACTCACTAAATATTATTATAAAAAAATTATATCTATTGAAAATAATATAAATAATTCAAAATTATTTAATATTAAAATAGTAATATTCAAAAAACCTAAATATATATAATTTTATTTTTTAAATTTCAAAAATTGTTACTTTTCATTTTCAATCAATACAAAAAAATAAATTTCTTTTAACTATAAATAAAAAAGGGAAAATATCCCTTTTTTATTTTATATTTTATTTTTCATAATAACCCTAAAACTCAGGTGGAGTCACAGAAAAAAGCACAACACTTTCTCCAGCATTTAAATTAGTCCATTTATGAGGCTTTAAAGCAGGTATATAAACTGAATCTCCTGGCTCCATCTCACAAGACTGATTCCCTATAGTTATTTTTACTTTCCCACTTAAAAGAATGGCTACCTCTTCTCCTTTATGTGCCATTGGTTCTATTGAAGTTTCAGCATTTTTTTCAGTAAAAGTCATTTTCATACATTCGATATTAGTAGGCCCTTCTGGAGAAAGAAGCTCATATCTTATCTTTTTAGTATTTATTATTTTTCTATCTTCTTTTTTCAAAATATTAATACTTATATCCTCTTTTTCAGGTTCTATAAAAAATTTAAATAGAGGAATTTCCAAAGCTTGTGCAATTGATTTTATTGTATTTAAAGAAGGATTAGCATTTCCCTTTTCAATCTGACTAAGCATAGATGAAGAAATTTCGCATTTCTCAGCAACATCTTTTAACAGCAATCCTTTTTCTATTCTAATTCTCTTAATTATGGCTCCTACATTTATTTCTTTATCCATTTTTAATCCTTTCTTATTTTAATATATTACAATTATATACTATTTAAAAAATTTTCTCTACTATGTTTTATTCATTGTTATTTAATTAAATACAATTAAATTTAATTGTATTTAATTTTTTATTGACATTTTATTTTTTATAAAGTATAATTCAATCAAAAATCAAAACATATAGAACTTTTAATATACATTTTATTTAAAAATAAAATTTTAATTATATAAAAAATTAATTAATATTTAATTTTTTCAAAGAAATCATTTCTTGGATATGAAGAAATTTCTTATTAAAATTTAATTATATTAACTTAAAAAGCAAAAAATATATTGTTATCAATTATTTTTTAATATATCAAGGTAATAAAATTCTTTATTTAAAAGAACTTATATAAAGCAACATAGAATAAAAATTAGGAGGTATTTTTTATGGGTTCAACATTTGTTATTGTAACAATAGCATTATCAATACTACTATTGATAATACTGACAGTTAAGGTGAAATTACATCCTTTTTTCGCTTTAAGTATTAGTGCTTTCTTTTTTGGAATTATTTCAGGCCATTCAATTCCAGCTATCATTGGAGCATATTCTGGGGGATTAGGAGAAACTATTGCAGGAATTGGAGTAGTTATTGCAATAGGAACTGTTATGGGGGCACTTCTGGAACATAGTGGAGCTGCAGAAACAATGGCTGAAACAATTTTAAAAATTACTGGAAAGAAAAATGCTGATATTGGATTAGCTGCCACTGGATATTTTGTATCTATTCCTGTATTTTGTGATTCAGCATTTGTCTTGTTATCACCACTTGCTAAAAGAATAAGTAAAGATACTGGTACCAGTATGACAACAATGGCAGTAGCCTTGGCTATGGGATTACATGCTACACATATGCTGGTTCCTCCTACACCTGGACCATTAGCAGTTGCAGGAATCTTAGGTTCTAATTTAGGATTAGTTATTTTACTTGGAATGTTGGTTTCTATTCCTGTTACAGTTGTTGCTATTTTAGCTGGTAGAGTTTTTGGTAAGAAATATCATTTTTTACCAGAGATAGAAGATGCTAGTAAAATAATAAAGGAAAATGGCAGTAAAAAACTTCCAAGTCCTCTTATGAGCTTTCTGCCTATCCTATTACCAATATTTTTGATGTTACTAAGAACTGTTGCAACTTTAGAATCTTCACCTTTAGGAAAAGGAATGTTCTATAATATTGTTGATGCTCTAGGTCAGACAGTAGTTGCTTTATTTATAGGATTAATTATTGCATTTTTTACATATAAATCTGTTCATCCTGATGATAAAGAAGTCTGGACATTTGATGGAATATTTGGTGAAGCATTAAAAACAGCAGGACAAATAGTTTTAATAGTTGGAGCTGGTGGAGCTTTTGCAACCATCTTAAAATTATCTAATCTTCAAGATATAGTTCTAAATCTATTTTCTGGTATCTCAATAGGAATAATAGTTCCATACATAATTGGTGCAATTTTCAGAACTGCAATTGGTTCAGGTACTGTAGGAATGATTACAGCTGCTTCTATGTTATTGCCATTAGTAGATGTTCTTGGATTCAATTCACCAATAGGATTAGTTATAGCTATGCTGGCATATGCTGCTGGAGGATTTATGGTATTTCATGGAAATGATGATTTCTTCTGGGTAGTTACTTCTACATCAGGAATGAAACCAGAAACAGCTTATAAAGTATTTCCTATAATAAGTGTTTTTCAATCTGTAACAGCACTTATTTGTGTTATAATATTAAAAATAATTTTTTTATAAAATAAACAATAAATTAAAATATTTTTATGATAAAGGAGAATAAAATGAACATTGAAGAACTAATCAAAAATGATGCTATTATTAAAAAATTAGCTGATAAAAAAGAAATAGGTTGGATTAATAAAAAAGAAATTCCATACAGTGAATATGAAAAAAATCTTCCTCTTTCTGATGAAGATTTAAAAGATGCTGAGGAACGTCTTAAAAGATTTGCCCCGTTTATAAAAAAATCTTTTCCTGAAACAGAGGGAACAGATGGAATAATAGAATCTCCATTAGAACCAATATTTTCTATGCAAAAAACTCTTGAAAAAAAATATAATGCTCAAATTCCAGGAAAATTATATTTAAAAATGGACAGCCATCTTCCTGTAGCTGGGTCTATAAAAGCTAGAGGTGGAGTATATGAAGTTTTAAAACATGCAGAAGAATTAGCTATTGAAGCAGGAATATTATCTATTAATGATGATTATTCAATTTTAGCAGATGAAAAATTTAAAAAATTCTTTTCCTCTTATAAAATTCAAGTAGGATCAACTGGAAATCTAGGTTTAAGTATAGGTATAACAAGTGCTGCTCTAGAGTTTGAAGTTATTGTTCACATGTCGGCTGATGCTAAACAATGGAAAAAAGATATGTTGAGATCAAAAGGAGTAAAAGTTGTTGAATATGCTGATGATTATGGAAAAGCAGTTGAAGAAGGAAGAAAAAATTCAGACGCAGATCCTAAAAGTTATTTTGTAGATGATGAAAAATCATTGAATCTATTTTTAGGATATACTGTTGCAGCTTCAAGATTAAAAAAACAATTAGATGAAAAAAATATTTTCATTGATAATGAACATCCTTTGTTAGTTTATATTCCATGTGGAGTAGGAGGTGCTCCTGGCGGGGTTACTTATGGTTTAAAAAGAATTTTTAAAGAAAATGTATATATTTTCTTTATTGAACCTACTTTGGCCCCTTGTATGCTTTTAGGAATGGAAAGTGGACTTCATGAGAAAATCAGCGTTCGTGATATCGGAATAAATGGAATAACGCATGCTGATGGACTTGCAGTTGCAAGACCTTCTGGTCTTGTAGGAAGAATGATGGATTACATTTTAAGTGGAGAATTTACTCTAGAGGATTACAAGCTTTATGACTATTTAAGATGTTTAAATGAATCAGAAAATATAAGGATAGAACCATCATCATGTGCTGCCTTTGAAGGTCCTGTATCTTTATTAAAATATGAAGAAACAAAAAACTACATTGAAAAAAGAATTGGAAAAAACATAGAAAATGCTTATCACATCTGCTGGGCAACTGGTGGAAGAATGGTTCCAAAAGAGGATATGGAAAAATTTCTAGAAACTCATTTAAAATAAGGAGGGATTAAATTATGAAAAAAGAAAATCTTAAAACTCCAGCGATTCTACTAAATTTAAATGCATTAGAAAACAATATAAAAACATACCAAAAAATGTGTAACGATAATGGAAAAGAATTATGGCCTATGATAAAAACTCATAAAAGTATGGAACTTTTAAAAATGCAAATAGAAGCTGGAGCAACTGGTGCTTTATGTGGAACATTAGATGAAGCTGAAGCTTGCTGCAAAATAGGATTAAAAAAAATAATGTATGCCTATCCAGTGGCAAGTAAAGAAAGTATAGAAAGAGTAATAGAATTAACTAAAAAAAGTGATTTTATAATAAGACTTGATAATTTAGAAGCTGCTAAAATGATAAATGACATGGCTGTTGCTGCTGATACAGTTGTAAGTTATACAATTATAGTCGATAGTGGTTTACACCGTTTTGGATTACCTGTAAATAAAATTGTTGAATTTGCAGATAAATTAAAAACTATGAAGGGATTGAAATTAAGAGGAATCTCCACTCACCCTGGTCATGTATATTCTGCAACTTGTGAAAATGAAATTCATAAGTATGTTATTGACGAATGCAAAACTTTGGATACTGCTAAAAAATATATGAATGATGCTGGCTATGAATTAGAATATATAACAAGTGGTTCAACACCAACATTTAGTGAGGCTGTAAAAGATAAAAATATAAATGTACTTCATCCTGGAAATTATGTATTTTTAGATAGTATTCAGTTATCTATAAAAAAGGCTGAAATAAATGATTGTGCTTTAACTGTTTATGCTACAATTATTTCTCATCCTAAAGAAGATTTATTTATCTGTGATGCTGGAGCTAAATGTCTAGGACTAGATCAGGGAGCACATGGAAATAATTCGATAGTAGGTTTTGGAACTGTAATTGGTCATCCTGAAGTAATTGTTGCATCTCTTTCAGAAGAAGTAGGGAAACTTCATATTCATGGAGAAACTAACTTGAAAGTAGGAGATAAAATAGAAATTATTCCTAACCATTCATGTTCTACTGCTAATTTATGCAGCTATTACACAGTTATGAAAGATGGCAATGTAGTAAAAAGCATTCCTGTAGATGTCAGAGGAAATAGTTTCAAACAAATTTAACTCCAATAAAATAGAAAGATAGAAAGGGAATTGTTACAAATCGATGATTTTTAATCAGTGATTTGAGCAATTCCTTTTTCTCTGCAATATTTTTATTTTGACTATTTAGAAAATCTAACACTCTCTTCTCTTTTTAATTTATTTCGATTTTTAAATATATATTCTAAAAATGATTTTAATGTCCTTTTTCAACAATAATTATTATAAAAATATATAAAAAATATTATAAAGATATAATTTTTAAAATTGACTAACAGCAAAAAAAATTATATAGTTTGAATACAAAGTTCCGAACGCGTGTTAGTAAATTTGTTTTTAATAAATAAGTTAAGAGGTGAAAAAAATTAATAGTAAAATTATAGCCCAACTTGCTGGAGTTTCTAGAAGTACTGTATCAAGAGTTATAAATAATTATCCAGATATTTCACCTGAAACGAAAGAAAAAGTTTTAAAAGTTATAGAAGAAAATGGATATTATCCAAATTTATCTGCAAAAAAATTAGCAGGTAAAAAGTCTGGAATTATTGGATTATTTGTTTATACAGGAAAATCTAGTACAAATGAAAAAAATTATAAAAAAATATCTGAATCTCTATACTATTCAGAATTAATATCAAAAATTATTGATGCTGCAGAAAATTTAGGTTACTTAGTACTAGTATCATATATTAATAAAAAAGGAACTACATGGGAAAAAATATTTGCCAATGGAATTATAGATGGTGCTCTTGTTATTTCTGGGGGAAAAAAATTCAAAGAAATAGAAAATCTTATAAATTCTAAAAATAAAATAGTTCTTTTAGATTATGAAAAGAATGTATCTAATACCACTGTATCTGCTATTAATCCTAATCATTTTGAAGGTGGATATAAGGCAACTCAATATTTGATTGAAAATGGACACAGAAATATTCTACATCTTACAGGAGAAATAAAGAGAAAAACTTCAATTAAAAGAGCACGAGGTTATTTAAAATGCTTGAAGGATAATAAGATAGAAAAACAAAAAATAATATCTGGAAAGTTTACTCAAGAAAGTTCATACAAAATAATAGATGAGTATATTAAAAAAAATAAAGAATTTGATTATACTGCTATTTTCGCAGGTAACGATTACATAGCATTAGGTGCTATGAGAGCTTTATCAAAGCATGGAATTAAGGTTCCTCAAAAAGTTTCAATAATTGGTTATGATAATATGGAGCTTTGTGAATATACTACTCCAAAAATAACAAGTGTAAATCATCTTGATGATTTTATTGCTGAAAAGGCATTAATAAAATTAATGAACATTCTAAAAGGGGAACATGGGGTTGTAGAAAATACCGAAATTAGAGTTATAGAACGAGGGAGTGTTTTAAATATAAAAACTAAATAGGTATTCTAAAGTTTATTAAAGTTAAATTTTAATAAACTTAAAATAAATAAAAATGCTTTAGGAGGGTTATATGAAAGGAAAGAAAAATATTTTTAGGTTAGGGCTTTTTTTAATGCTGGGGGTTTTATTTTTAATTGCAGGTTGTGGAAAGAAGGAAGAAAACAAAGTTAGAATTATAAAGGTCAGTCATGTTTTTCAGACTAATGAACCTACACATATCTATATTTCACAAGCAGCAGATAGAATTAATGAAAGATTAAAGGGACAGATTGAGCTACAAGTTTATCCAAATGGAGAATTACCTTCATATAAAGACGCTATTGAACAGGTTTTAAGAGGAAGTGACTTTATTTCTGTAGTTGATCCTAGCTATATAGGTGATTATGTTCCTGATTTTACTGCTTTAGTTGGACCAATGCTTTATACAACATATGAAGATTATACAAATGTTACAAGCAGTGATTTTGTAAAACAGTTAGAAAAACAAGCTGAAGATAAAGGAATCAAAGTATTGTCTTTAGATTTCATTTTTGGATTTAGACATATAGTTACTGATAAAGTTATAGTTAATCCTGAAGATTTAAAAGGTTTAAAACTTAGAGTTCCTGCAAGTAAATTATGGATAGATACATTTAATGCTTTAGGAGCTAATCCAGTAGCAATGCCATGGAGTGAAACTGTTAGTGCGTTACAGCAAAAAGTTATTGATGGAACTGAAACTACTTTTTCTTTTATGTCAAACAGTAAACTTTATGATTTAAGAAAAAATGTTGCTCTTAGTGGACATTTTTTAGGAACTGGTGGAGTATATATTTCTACTAAAGTTTGGGATTCTTTCACTGATGAACAAAGACAAGTTATTCAAGAAGAGATTACAAAAGCTGCTATAGATAATAATAAGAAAATGTATGAATTAGATGAAAATTTCAAAAAAGATATAGTTAAAAATGGAATGATTTTAAATGAAGTTAACTTAGAGGAATTTCAAAAAAGAGTTAAAAAAGTATTTGATGAATTCCCTGGATTTTCTCCAGATGTATATGAAAAAATTCAAAATGAAATAAAAAAATAATGTAGGAGAATTATATGAAGAAGATTTATATAGATGATTTAATATCTTGCACATTTTTAAGTTTTACTATAATTATAGTAATTTTAAATGTTGGAATGAGATACTTTTTCAATTCTCCAATAAAAAGTGCTGAAGAAATAGCAACTATATGTTTTATTTGGTCTGTCTTTGTAGGGGGAGCCAGTTGTTATAGAAAAAAAATGCATATGGGAATTGATATATTAACTCAAACATTACCTAAGAAATTTAAAAATTATGTTGATCTATTAATTAATATAATAGTGATGTTAATGAACGGAGCTTTTTTCTGTTTAAGTTTAAAGTTTACAATAATTTCTAGAGTAAAACCTACTGCTGTTTTAGGAATTTCATCTATGTATGTTAATTCTTCTTTAATTATAGGTTTTGGATTAATTTTTATATACTCTATTCTAGAAATTTTAAAAAATATAAAAACAATATTAGGAAAAAAAGGAGATGAAAATGTATAGCTTTCTACCTATTTTAATATTATTTATTTTCTTCTTTTTAAATATTCCAATATGTTTTGCTTTAATGGGAGCTACATTATTCTTTTTTGGATTTTTAGATACAAGTATGGATCTAGATTTAATAATGCAGCATTTTATAAGAAGTGCTGAATCCTTTCCATTATTAGCAATACCATTTTTTATAATGGCAGGATCAATTATGAATTATTCTGGTATAAGTAAAAGATTAATGGGAATGGCAGAAGTTTTAACTGGACACTTAACTGGGGGACTTGCCCAGGTTAATATACTACTAAGTGTTTTAATGGGTGGAATTTCTGGTTCAGCCAATGCTGATGCAGCTATGCAGTGTAAAGTTTTAGTTCCTGAAATGGTAAATAGAGGATATTCTAAAGGATTTTCAGCAGCAATAACAGCTGCTTCTTCAATAGTCAGTCCAATTATCCCACCAGGAATTGTATTAATTATATATGCTCTGCTTTCTAATGTTTCTGTTACAAAAATGTTTATAGCTGGATATGTTCCTGGTGCATTAATAGCAATTTCTTTGATGATAACAGTTGCTATTATCTCTAAAAAAAGAAAATATGTTCCTGTAAGAGATAAAAGAGCTTCTCTTCAAGAAGTTTTCAAACAATTTAAAGAATCAATTTGGGCTCTTATTCTGCCTTTTATAATAATATTAGGAATGAGAATTGGAATTTTTACACCTACTGAAGCTGGAGCAATAGCTGTTGTAATTACAACATTAATTGGAATTTTTATATATAAAGAATTAAAATTAGAAAAATTTATTGATATTTTAAAAGAAACTGTTTATGGAACAAGTACTGTAATGTTCATTATCATAGCAGCAAATGTATTTGGGTCTTATTTAAGTTGGGAAAGAATTCCTTTGAAATTGACTAATATCTTATTAGAATTTAGTACTAGCCCATGGTCTTTATTATTATTGATCAATTTAATATTGCTTTTTGTAGGAATGTTTATAGATGGAGGAGCAGCCATGATAATTTTAGCTCCTTTGTTAATTCCAGCTGCTTTAAAATTAGGAATTGATCCTTTACATCTAGGTATAGTAATGGTAGTAAATATTATGATAGGTGGAGTGACGCCTCCATTTGGTTCAATGATGTTTCTTACTTGCTCATTATTGAACATAAAGTTAGAGGAATTTATGAAAGAAATAGCTCCTTTTATCATTGCTCTTTTGTTAGTCTTGCTTATGTTGACTTATATCCCTGATATAGTACTGTTTCTACCAAATTTATTAAGTTAGCCAAATTAAGGAGGAAAAATATTGAATAAAAATTTAGTACATATCAGTGATTTGATATTTTATAAAAAAACTTCTAAGGATATACTTGAATTTTTAGAAAAAAATAAAATAGAAAATTTAGAATTTTTTATAGAACCACTAGATGAAGAATATACAAAAAAAATGATAGAAATACTTGAAAACCATGAACTTAAATCAGTTTCTTTCCATGGACCCTTTAGGAAATGTAATCTAGCAGATATGACAAAAGATTCATGGAAAAGGACTCTATACAGCTATGAAGAAAGCTTTAAACTTTCAAAAAAATATAATCCTTCTTTCATGGTTTTACATAGTAATGAAGGGATTCCTTCTCAAAAAATAGATGAAGAATTAAAAAATAAAATTTCAGAAAAAATTGATTTATTAGTAAAATTAGGTAATAAATATGATATTAATATAGTTATTGAAAATGTTGGAATAGGAAGAAATATGGTATTTTCTCAAAAAGAGTATGAGAGTATGATATTAAAAAATAATTATAAATGTTTAATTGATATTGGTCATGCTTTCTTAAATAAATGGGACATCAATGAATTGATAAAAAATTTAAAAGATAATATATTAGGATATCATTTTCATAATAATAATGGATTGTATGATGAGCATAAACCTATTTTTGAGGGAAAATTTAATTATCTATCTATAATTGAATTAATAAAAACGTATACTCCTACTGCAAATATTGTATTGGAATATGACTTTAATGAAAACCCTGAAATTTTATTGAACGACTATAATAAGTTAAAAGAATTATTTAATTAAAAAAAACTCTCTTAATCTCAATTTATTAATCAAAGATTAAGAGAGTTTTTTATTTTAGGCTTTATTTTTATTCTAATCCAATTATTCTTTCAGCCATTTCTTTTATAAAAATATTAAACAATTCTTTATTTTTATTTAAATTTGGAATTTGAGATAAAATATAGTCATTAGCTCTTAATTTTTCATTTTCTAAAAGCATTCCTATTATTTTTATATTCCTTGTAAACATACTTATTTCTTTCACATTTTTATTTTCTATTTTTTTATCAAATAAGTAGTCTTGTTTTAAAAAACCAATAAATTTAGGTTGTCTATCTGGAAATGAATAATACGAATCATTATATTTTTTAATCATATTATTTCTCAATTCATTTAAATCATGAAATTCTTTTATTAAAAGTATAAAAGTGTCATTCATAAATAAATCAATTATTGTAGGAATAGCTATATAATCTGATACCATCAATAAATTTTTACTTATTTCTTTCATAGTTGCTGGAAAATCTATTATAATATAATCTAAATTATATTTTTCTTCCATTTTATTAAAAAATTCATTAAATGCTCCTGCTATATTTCCAAATATTTTCATATTATTCTCTTTTTTATGAGCAAAAGAAAGTGTAATTTCAAGCTTTAGTATTTCACTACTTCCAGGAGTTAAAAATAATTTATCAGAAAATACTTGTGGATCTACAGCTGATATTGGTATAGGCTGACCTTCAAACGCTCTTAATACTGCTTTATGTAAATCAACAACTGATTCTTTTATTCTGCTATTATTTAAATTTAAAGATAATTTTGTTAAGCTGCATTGTGGATCTGCATCTATCATCAATACTCTTTTCCCTGCATCTGAAAGAGCTTTCGCCATATAATATGCAGAAGTACTTTTTCCTATTTTTTCTTTATAATTATAAAGTGATATCCTTTTTGCCATATCTTTTCCCTCCTGTTTTTTATATTTCAATACCTTGAAAATAAGGTTATTACTTTTTATTCTATCTCTTATATATTAACATATTATTTTGATTTTATATAATAAAAAAACAGATAAATCTAATATATCTTCTATCTTAATCAAGATACATTATAGAATTTCTCTGTTTTTTTCAAGGTAATCAACTTCTTTAGTTAATTTTCTTAATCTAAATTATCATCAAACTTATTGCCATAACTATCATTCCTAATATCATACTATAGGTAGCAATATGATGATTTCCATCATTTTGGGCTGAAGGAAGAAGTTCATCTAATGCTATATAAACCATTATTCCTGCTACTGCTGCTAATAGCATTCCAAATACTTTTTCATTTAAATAATTTTTAAGAAGAACATAGCCTACCAAGGCTCCTAAAGGCTCTACCAATCCAGAAATAAGAGAAAAAGCAAAGGCTTTTTTTCGACTTCCTGTTGCATAATATATTGGAGCAGATACAGCTATTCCTACTGATATATTATGGATAGCTATTGCTGTAGCAACAGAAAACCCCAAAGCTGGAGTTTTTAATACTGATGCAAATATTGCCATTCCCTCTGGAAAATTGTGTATTCCTATTGCAATAGCAGTCATTACTCCCATTCTATATACTGATTTTTCCTCATTTTCCTCTTCATTTTCTTTTAAACAAAATTTTTCTGTAATAATCATAAAAATCATTCCTGCAAAAAATAAAATAACTGCCAGCCATAATCCTCTGCTCCCATTATAAATTTCAACTAATGTTTCTCTTGATTCCATAAATATTTCTACAAATGCAACATATATCATTACACCACTTGCAAATCCTAATGAAGCTGAAAGAAACTTTTTATTTGTTTTTTTCCCTACAAAAGATATAATACTTCCTACACCCATTGCAAGTCCAGCTAACAATGTGAGAATGAAAGCTATCATTACATTTCCTGTTTCTATCATAACTGCTTACTCCTTTCTCTAACTATCCTCAATTTTCATATATTTTTAAATATAAATTAACTACTTGTTTATATTATACTCTTTAATTTCTTATTATCTTTTTATTAAAAAACCAAAGAGGAGATTTCTCCCCTCTTAATTAACTTTTTTGATTATTTCTTTTTATTATTTAAAATTTTTTTATAATCTTCTCTAGTATACCCATCATAATCATATCCTTCAGGATTATAACCCTCTATATCATGATTATCTATATCATATCCACTTGGATCATAGTATGTGCCAGTTATTTTATGTTTCCTTACATTTTCTCCCTCAGTATAAAAACCTCTTTCATCTATATTAGCACAAGAGCTTAATAATAATAAAATTATAGATAAAAATAATATCTTATTCATTTTTCCTCCTAATTTTATCTATTTTTTAATAATCAATTTTATAAAATATATATTTTATGATATAATTTTTTTATTTTTTTGTCAAATTAATATAAAAAGTATTCTAAAATTCTTTAAATAAAAGTTTATTTACTTTAAAATATAACCTAATTATACTTATGGGATTTTGCTTTAAAAAATTGGTATAAAAATGCATTAATAAAAGTAAGAATAAAACCAATTAAAAATATTACAATACCTAAATATAATGTAGTTTTTATTTTTTGACTGACAAAGGCTCTTATAAAAAATCCTGAAGAAAGTAAAATTATAAAGTTCAAAACAAAATAAGAAAAATAATATTTAAATTTATATCTATCATCTTCTATCCAATGGCTAAAAATTATTACACTTTTACTTAATGAAGTATACTGTATTATCTGTAACAAGTATTTATTTTCATCAAGTATAACTCCAGTAAGAAAAATTGTTCCAAATATATGAAATATTATTCCTACTGTTAACACATATTTATCTAAAACATTCCACATATGACACCTCCTTAATAAATTTTATAATCTTATAAAATTTAATCTTTTCCATTCTTTTTGTTTATATTATAAGACTTTTTACATAAATGTCAAAATTAAAAAATTAAAAGCCACTTATTTCTATATTAATTTACTTTTTATATTTTTTATTAATCTTTTACTGTCTAAAAGATTAATAAATCTAGCTATTTTTACGATTTTTCTTAAATTTATGTTATAATAGGGTACAATACTCGAAAAATTGGGGAGGAAAAATACATGAAAAATATTATATTACTCTTTTCTGTAATATTTCTATTATTAAGTTGTAATAGTGAAAAAAATAATACAACAATACCTCAAAAAACTACATTTTTTTATGAAAAAGAAAATATTTTGGGAATTAGCAAACACTTTTCTGGTATACTTACAGAAAAATACCACAATGGACAGTTGAAAAAAGTTACATGTTATAAAGATGGTACCAAAAATGGTCTAGAAAAAATTTATCACCTAAATGGAAAAATTAAATTAGAGGGAAACTATAAAAACAATATAGAAGATGGTATATTCAAAACTTATTACCAAAATGGAAATTTAAATATTGAAACTGAATTTAAGAATGGACTTCCTAACAACTTATTTTTAAAATATCATCTCAATGGAAAGTTAGCTTTAAAAGGAATGTATAAAGATGGCAAACCCCATGGTGAATGGAAAAGTTATTATTATAATGGGGAACTTGAATCTGAAAAAAAATATCATAACGGTATAAGTAGTGGTGAATGGAAGATTTACTATGAAAATGGCAGTCTAAAATGGAAAGGCATCTATGAAAATGGAAAGCTTATTGCAGAGCAATTTATGATTTTATTATAGTTTATAAAAAGACATCAAATAGTATTTTGATGTTTTTTTTTGTTAATAATAAAATATTTAATTATTTTCATAGGATTTCAATTTAAAAAACTGATATAAATATGAACCTGCAAATGACATTCCTATCCCCATAACTACAACTATCCATGTTACTTCTTTCACATCTTTATTAATCAAAAATGTTTCCATAAATAGTCTAATAAGAGTTTCTAAAGAAAAATCACTTATAATACAGGGAATATAATATTTTAGAATAAATCTATCATCTCCTATCCATCTAGTAAATATTAATATATTTCTCAAACACGATATGTATGTAACTATTAACATAGATGTTCTTGATTTTTCATTAAGAACAATTAATACAAATATTATTCCAATTATATTTACACATATTCCTAACTTCAACACAAACATATCAAAAAATCTTTTCATGAAATTCCTCCGATGTCCTTGTTTATTTTATATAATATAGAATTAAATTTTATTAGTCAATAATAAATTAATCTCTACTTTTAAAAGTTTCCTTTAAATTTAAAAAGCTTTTATAAGAAATAAATATTAAGAAATATTAAAAAATATTAAAATAAATTTATTAATTCTAAAAAATCTATTGACATCTTTATATAAAATATGATAATATTACGTGAAATTTTAAGAAAAGGAGAGATTAAAGTGCAAAATTGCCTGCTAAAAAAAGAAATTCAGAACTTATCTGAAAACTTAAAAAAAAGACAGGAACTTGATAGAGAGCTTAAAGAAAGTCTAAATTCTTTCTTTAATTTAATTGATGAAAAAGCTAAAAATAAAGAGATTGCTCTCAGCCCTTCTGAATGGAATACTCTTGGAAGCCTAGCTTATGCTTCTACAGAAAGTACTGAAAATCTTACTCAATTTACAAACTTCCTATTAGAAAAATTTTAATATTATACTTATCTAAAAAGCATAATATTAAAAATAAAGCTGATTAAAAGATAATTTTTTTATCTATTAATCAGCTTTTATTTTATTTATACATTTATATCTCTAGCTCCATTTTCTATAGCTTTCAAATTTTCTTTTATTTTATTTTTAAAATTTTCATCAGGCATTTTATTTAAAGTTTCCATAATAACTTTATCACCTATTTTTCTTAATCTATCATCTGCATAATCAATCAAAAATTCTTTAAGAGTCATTAACGCATTAGCTTCACACATTACATTTATTTGGCCACTTTTTGCTATCTCCATAAATCTATCCCCTGTACGTCCATTTCTATAGCAAGCTGTACAATAACTTGGTACATATCCTCCTTTCATTAAACTTTCTATCATCTCTAAAGGTGACCTGTTATCTCCAAGCTCAAACTGTGGTTTTTCTTTACTGTCCTTTTCTCTTTCAGAGTATCCTCCTACTCCAGTACATGATCCACTACTCACTTGAGATATTCCTAATTTTATTATTTCATCTCTAAGCTCTGCTTCTTCTCTAGTTGAAAGAATAAGTCCTGTATATGGAACAGCAAGCCTTAATACAGCTACTAATTTCTTAAAATCCCCATCTGATACAAGATATGGATAATCTTTCAATGACACATTTTCTGCTGCCCTCAATCTTGGAACTGATATTGTATGAGGACCTACTCCTGTTATTTTTTCTAGAGCATCAGCATATCTTATCATAGATATAGTTTCATATTTAAAATCATATAACCCATACAATACTCCTATTCCTACATCATCTATTCCTGCTTCTCTTGCTCTGAACATAGCTGTTGTATGATACTCATAATCTCTTTTAGGTCCATTTAGATGTACTCTCTCATAGGTAGGTTTATGATATGTTTCTTGAAATAATATATATGTACCTATTTCTGCCTCTTTCAGTCTTTTATAATTTTCAACAGTTGTTGCTGCAATATTTACATTAATTCTTCTTATACTTCCATTTTTAAATTTAATCGAGTATATATCTTTTATACAATCTAGTATATAATCTAATGAACAATTAATAGGGTCTTCTCCAGCTTCTAAAGCTATTCTTTTATGTCCAAGCTTTTCTAGTGATTTTACTTCTTCTATAAGCTCTTCCCTGTTTAATTTTTTTCTGCTTAATTCATCATTGTCATGCTTATATCCACAATATTCACAATTATTTACACAATAGTTGCTTACATACAAAGGAGCGAACATTACAATTCTCTTTCCATATATTTTTTCTTTTATTTTCCTTGCAGTTTCAAACATTTCTTCAAGAAGTTCAGTGTCGTTTATACTGAGCAAAACAGCAGCTTCTTCATCAGTAATCCCTTTAGCTTCCAGAGCTTTCTCTAATATTTTTCTTACTAATTCTTTACTCTCAGCTTTTTTTTCTGATTCTTTTATTAAAAGGTTTATATTATTTTCAGTTAAAAAATCCAATTCATACTTTTGTCCCATAAAAACCCTCCTTCAATAATTGTTTATATTATATCATATTTAACAGCATATTTTACTCTTAATTTTTCAAACTGCATATTTATTTTGTATAAAAATATAAAAAATTATATATATAAAAACTGAGGCTTATTTCTAAGCCTCAGTTAAAATTTTTACTTTATTCCAATTATTTCATACTTTTTTAATAGTTCCAATGGGTGATATGATTCTTTTGCTTCTCTTAATCCCTCATCACCAAAATCATCTTCTCTATTTACATACTTATAATCAGTAAATTCTTTTTCAAGAAAAGTCATATTTATCATTTGATAGCTTCCTACATAATTATTTAAACCCTTCTCAATATGTATAACTACATATTCATCATTTATTGCTTCTCCCAATGTATAGGCTACTATCTTTCCTTCTACTCTTAATATTCCACCTTTTATTCCCAATACATTAAAATTATGAAGAAGATTTAGTATTCCCATATTTTCATTCCTCAATACTGGAATAATTTCACATTCCTTATCATGGCACCAATTAGTTTGAAAATCTATAACTTCTCCAATATTTTCAGCAGTCACTGGTTCATAACTATAATTATAACTTTTCATAAAATTGTGTACTCTATTTTTTTTCTTAGCATATTTTCTTCCTTTTAAATAAGCTAAGCTTTCTATCGAATAAATATAGTCATAACTATCTCTTCTTTCTTCAAGGATAAAAGTATCTTCAAGTTTATCTTTCCATTCTTCAGGAACAAGAACTATTTTTTTATTATTTTGAAGCAACTCTTTTATTATATTCTTCATTGCTCCTATTACACTTTCATCTTTTGGAATAGGCATAAAACAGTATTCATCTTCCACAAATGTTCCACAGACAATCAATATATCATTTTCTATTTTATAATGCAGATTTTCACCTTGGCTCCATAAAAAAAGATTAGTAAAATTGTAATCACAAGTTCTAAATTTCCCTTTGGTAAAATTATCTATTAGCTCCTTATCTTCAATAGTCAACTTTTTCCAGTCCATAATTTGTATATCTCCTTAGTCTAAATTATATTTCATTACCATAATATCATACTAGAAAATATACTTTTTTACCAGTCTTTTTCCTTTTTTTATTTTGCTAATCTGTAAATAGCCTCTACATATATCTTCAACCATGTGTCTATTTTATCAATTTCAAGGTATTCATTTTTTTGATGCATATTATTTTCTTGTGATGATAAAAGAGCTCCAAATGCGACTCCATTAGTTACTTCTCTTGCATAAGTTCCTCCACCAATGGCTACTGGTTGAGCATCTACATCTCCTGTTATTTCTTTGTAAATATCCATTAGTGTAGATACAAGAAAGCTGTCCTTAGCTACATACAAAGGAGCTGAATTTCCAGTAACTTCAAGTTCCATTTTTCCAGCAGTTTTTTCTTTCAATGTTTCAATAACCTTAGTATTAGGTACAAGAACTGGACATCTCATATCTATACATAATTCTAACTTTCCATTTTCAAGTGTCATCTTTCCTAGATTAAGAGTAAGACTTCCACTTTCTTCATCTTTGAAATTTATTCCAAAAGAAGCTCCATTATTTTCCATTTTTATATATTCTCTAAAAAATTCTACTAATGAGTTTAACTCATCATTTTTAATATTTACAGTTCCTAAAAATGCAAATAATGCACTGATAGAATTATATCCCTCTGTTGGTCTAGCAGCATGAGAAGACTTTCCTAAAGAAGTTATATAATATTTTCCATCTTTTTCTTCGACTTCTATCTTGTATTCTTTTCCCTCATTAAAAGAAGCAGCCTTTTCTACTACTTCATCTACATATCCTATTGGAAGTACTGCTTCTGTTCTATCTGGAACAGAATTATATGCATTTCCTCCTTTTATAGTTATATTATTTAAAGTTTTATAAGTATTTGCAAGCTTTACACGGACTATACCTTTTTCTGCAAATGTTACAGGAAAACTTGAATCAGGAGTAAATGCCAATGTAGGTTGAGGCTGTTTTAATGTATTAAAATAATGCTCCATACAAAGACTTCCAGTTTCTTCATTAGCTCCTATTATCATTCTAACTTTTCTACTTAATTTAACTCCAGAATCCTTTATTGCCTTCATAGCATAAAGGCAGACCATAGAAGGACCTTTATCATCTAAAGTACCTCTTCCAAAAATTTTCCCATCTGCTATAGTTGCACTGTATGGAGGATAAGTCCATCCCTCACCTTCAGGTACTACATCTACATGACCTAATATTCCTACAGTTTCTTCTCCTTCACCAAACTCTATAGTACCAGCATAATTGTCAAAATTTTTAACTTCAAATCCTAATTCTTTTCCTAAGTTTAAAAAATATTGTAAAGCTTCTGCTGGACCATCACCAAAAGGTTTCCCTTCTTTTGCAGGTTCCTGAACACTTTTTATCTGCACAGCACCCTGTATTCCTTTTATAACTTCCTCTTTATAATCCAACACTTTTTTTTGTAAATCCATTTAATATCCTCCATTTTTCTTTTTTAAAAAAGCTGTACTCCTGTTTCTGATTGCAATTTTCTATATTTCTTGTAGAAGAATCTTAGATATTCATATTCAAATGGTGACCCACTTGCATAATATCTAAATTTTGTATTTTTTCTTTTATCAACTGAATTAAGTGCAAATACTTCTGGACTGTCTATATCAAATAAATCTGCTGCTTCATAAGGATCCAATACTCCAAGAGCTAAAGTATTTACTCCTGTTCCTACTGCATCTCTTAAATTACTTGGTCCTAAGAAAGGAAGAATTAAATATGGTCCCTCTCCTACTCCATAATGAGCTAAAGTTAATCCAAAATCTTCATATGGTTTTGGCATTCCTAAAGAAGATGCTGTATCAAAAACTCCTCCTGCTCCTAATGTTGCATTTATTGAAAATCTTCCTATAGCTCTCATAGCTTTTTTTATTTTAAATTGCAGCAGTGAATTACCCGTTATAGTTATATTTTGTGTATTTCTAAAGAAATTCTTTACTCCTTTTTGTACAAAAGTAGGTGTTATAAGATTATAAGCATCTACCACTGGTAAAAATACATATTTATCAAAAGTATAATTAAAATAATATATTCTTCTATTTAAAGGTTCCCATGGGTCATACACTCCAAAATATTCTGCTATTTCATTATTATCATTTTTTACTTCTAATTTCTCAGTTACATCAGCAAATGAAAATGTAAAAATTGAAATCATCATAAGGAGTAAAATAAATTTTCTTTTAGTTCTCATAATCAAGCACGCCCTCCTTCAGAAATTTCAGCATTACATCTACATTTGTTTTGTAATACATATTTCCACAATGACCTCCATAAGGATATATTATTAATCTTTCCTTAAAAGTATTCTCTAAAAATTCAAAATCTTTCTCTCCTAATATAATTTCATCTTTATTTGTTACAACTGCTATTTTATCTGCATTTTTTAAATAATCTTGTATTTGCTGAAGTTTAGTATGCTGTAAAAGATCATTAATGCTTACATTTCCTCCCATTTTTTCATTAAAGTATGGATAAGCAAGTCTATACATATAATCTTCAAAACCAGCAAAATTTATTTTTTCAAAATATGGAAACATATTTGTAAATTTTCCAACTGGTTTATCTACATAAACTTTTCTATTATTTATTAAGTCAGTTACATAGTTAATATCAATAGCAGTTAACCTAAATACTAAACCTATTAATTCTCCCATTTCTTCATCTGACATTTGATCTTTGGCAAACATGCTATAGATGAGTTCTTCTGTTATTTCTGTATAACCATTTTTTACTGAATCTGAAAGTTTATTAAATACTTTATTAATAAGTTGTTCTAAATTTTCAACTTTTCCTTCTGTAGGTATATCTAAAGCTTTATCAAGCTTTACTGCTGATTCATAAATATCTACTGCAGGATTAATCATAAATACTCTTTTAAAATTAAATGCTTTTTCTGTTTCATCAATATAAGAAACTATAGCTGATTCAGTAGCACCTAAGCTATATCCTACAACATAAAAATCAGAAACATTTATTTTATCCTTTACAATTTTATATGTTTCTTTCATAACATTGTATATGTCTTTTCCATCGTCCATTATCATTCCAGGCATTCTATTACTAGATGCATTAATGATGAAATTTGAATGCATTGGTGACGTAATTGATATCACACTATATCCAGCATCATAAAATATTCTTTGAAAAAATACCATTCTTGCTGCATGATAATCTGATCCTGTTCCTGCTAAAAGAAATATTAAAGGTGCCTTTTGTTTTTGTGGAACTAAAGAAAACTCAAATTTATCATTATACCATAAATTCTCTGGCGTTTTTATACTTCCTGGAAGTTTAACCTTATATACTTTTGTTGGAACAGATTCACTTACTCCATTTATCATCAAAGCAGAACTTCCTAGTATAGTTGCCATATATGGATTTTGAAAAGGATACTCATATTTTCCATAAGAAATAGAAAATATAAGAATCATTAATACTCCTATTATCTTTTTCATCTTTCTCCTCCAAACAACTTCATAATAGATATTCTACTTCAATTATCATTTTTTTTCAATACTAACTATTTTTGAATACTAATAAATTTCATATCCTGCCTCTTTAATTTTAGTTATGACAGCATCTCTATGAGCCATATCACTGCATTCTATTACTAGTGTTACTTCCTGCATTGTTATTCCCAACTCTACATTATACATACTTTGAGTTATAAATAATATATTTGCTCTATTTTCTGTAATCAAGCTTAATAATTTTTCTGTTTCTCCAAATCTGTCATGTACTTTTACTTTAAATTCATATCTTCTTCCTGCATTGATTAATGCTCTATTCAGTACTCTCTCTATAAGATTAACATCTATGTTTCCTCCTGATACTACTGCACATGTTTTTCTTCCTTTGCATTCTACTTTTCCTGCTAGTATTGCTGCTAATGGTGTTGCTCCTGCTCCTTCTGCTACTACCTTGCTTTTTTCCATAAGGAATAATATTGCTGTTGCT